>Ga0098043_1000448_pt1 | contig 14355 bp, 16 predicted proteins | sample 9B_taG_FD_92581 | JGI IMG/M metagenome (GOLD analysis project Ga0098043, IMG submission 92581) | Marine viral communities from the Subarctic Pacific Ocean - 9B_ETSP_OMZ_AT15188_CsCl metaG | ecosystem: Environmental > Aquatic > Marine > Oceanic | place: Subarctic Pacific Ocean | collected 2015-01-10 | reverse complement strand
GGCTTGGTTGGTGATGTTGCAATCCCCCGCCGCTCCGGTGTTGCTTCGACCAGCTATCTGTCATCTCAGACCACTGCAATCACACAGGCTGAATCCACCTTTGATCAGGTGACGATGAGCCCTAAGAATCTGGCAGCCCTGTCTAAGTACAGCCGTCAGACTCTGCTTCAGGCCACTCCTGGCATTGAAGAGCTAATTCGCCGTGATCTCACTGATGGCATCAATGCTGCCATCGACGCTGCAGTTCTGAACGGTTCCGGTTCCTCCGGCCAGCCGACCGGCATCCGTAACACCTCGGGCATCGGCTCGGTTGCTATGGGAACCAACGGTGCAGCGATCACCCTAGAAAAGGTTGTCGATCTTGAGACTGAGGTCACTCAGGACAACGCAGCAGGCCCGAACATGGCCTACATCACCAACGCCAAGGTGATGGGCGCCCTGAAGAAACTCCGCGCTGGTGGTTCATCCGCCACTGATGGTGCTTTCCTCTACAACGCTGATCTGCAGTCCATCGGTCGCGGCCCAACGCCTCTGACCTTGAACGGCTATCCGATCGCCGTCACCAACGCTGTGCCCTCCAACCTCACAAAGGGCTCTAGCTCTGAGGTGTGCTCTGCTCTGGTTGCTGGTGACTTTAGCCAGGCAATGCTGGGCTTCTACGGCAACGGCCTTGAGATCACCGTGGGCACTGACTCCGATGATTTCAGCAAGGCTTTGACCTCTGTTCGCGGCATCGTTTCTTTCGATGTAGCGGTCAGACAGGCCACCGCTTTTGCATCCATCGAGGACATCACCACCGCTTGATAACGAGGAGGGGGCCGGCAACGGCCCCTTTTTTTCTTATGCAAATCACCTGCACGCGAAACGTAATGGCATCTGGCAAAGCCCTAGAAGCTGGTCAGGTTTATGACGTTTCAGACAAAGATGGCGCCCTGCTGATTGCTATGGGCAAGGCTGTCGAGGGCGACGCATCTGCTAAGCCCAAGGCAAAGGCAAAACGTACAAGCAAAGCAAAAGACGATGGCGCTTGCAGACTTCCTGGCTGATGATCTTGCCGTTGCGCTAGATGATCCTTTCGCTGTTTCTGCAACAGCGGGGTCAACAACCGCCAACGTCTTGCTTGATATGCCAGGCGAAGTCATTGCTGGCGGCATGGTGTTGAGCACTGATTACACAGTGACAGCAAAGAACTCAGACTTTGGAAGCCTTGTCAGTGGCGACTCGATCACTGTTGATTCGATTGATTACACAGTCCGCGAGACTCGGTTAGTTGGTGACGGGCTCATGGTCGAAATCGCACTTCAAAAAACATGACGACAAAACGTGAATCAATCTTGGCTGATATTGCCTCAAGTCTTGCTGGCACTGCTGAGGTTGGGACGCGTATCTATCGCAGCCGTGTTGTCCCGTTAAGTCGTGGCGAATCACCGGCTTTAGTTATTGAGCCAACAGGCGACACGCCTGAACAAAGCCTGCGGCTCGATCGTTTGGATTGGAGCCTTGGCGTTCGTGTGTCAGTCATCGTGCGATCTTCTGTGCCAGATCAGGCGGCTGATGCGATCGTTGAGGACGTTCACAGCAAGATGATGAATGACCTTACGGCTGGAGGGTATGCAATTGACGTTGAGCCTGCTTCTGTGAGCTTTGAGCAGATTGACGCTGATCAGCCGGCTGGCGTCATTGGCATGAATTTTGTTGTGAAATATCGGACACTATTAACAGATCTCAGCTCTGGGTGACCTTGCTAAGATCGACCTAGCAAACCTGGTAGTGGAATCATGCCCCTGCTGTCAAGAAAGCGGATGATTCTGGCTGAAACAGAATCAACATATGGCACAGACCCAACGCCAACAGTTTCGGCCAATGCCATTTTGGTTCGTAACGTCGAGATGACACCGCTTGAGGTTGACACAGTCAATCGCGAGCTAGTCCGTCCGTTTTTAGGCCAAGCCGATCAGCTGTTAGCTCAGCAACGTGTGTTGGTGAACTTTGAGGTTGAACTTGCAGGTTCTGGCACTGCAGGCACTGCACCGGCTTATGGGCCTCTGTTAGAGGCTTGCCGATGCACCGCCACTACCGTGGCAGACACCAGTGTGACCTATGCGCCAAACAGCGACGCAGCGCCTAGCTCGGTCACCATCTATTTCAACAACGATGGCGTTTTGCATAAAGCGACCGGCTGCCGAGGAACCTTCTCTATGAATTGTGAGGTTGGCGAGATCCCGGTGATTGCTTTTGAAATGACCGGCATTTTTAATGCGCCCACTGATACTGCAATCAGTGCCCCGACCTACAGCAACCAAGCTGATCCCTTGGTGTTCAAAAACGACAACACCTCTAGCTTCCAGGTGTTCAGCTATGCCGGTGCGGCTCAATCAATCAGCTTTGAGCTTTCCAATGAGGTGGTTTACCGCGAATTGGTTGGCGGCAGCAAGAGCATCGACATTGTGAATCGTGAGCCCTCTGGTGAGTGCGTTGTAGAAGCTACAACTCTTGCCACGCATAACTTTTTCACTGATGCAACGGGCACAAGCACTGGCAACCTGACTTTCCAGCATGGCAGCACTGGCGGGAACATTGTTACCTTCACTGCCGCTCAAATTGATCTAGGCGGTCCGTCTTATAGCGACGCCGATGGCATTCAGATGCTTACGTTGCCATACATTGCAACACCAACTTCAGCAGGCAATAATGAGTTCAGTCTTGCGTTCACTTAATGGCACTGGTCCTCAAGGAATCTGATTCCTACAGCTGGCCTATTACATACCGGCAACCAGTCTCCGGCGGACGGCGCGAAAAGCAAGAGTTTGAGGCAGAGTTTAAGCGTCTGCCCCAATCTCGCATTGCTGAAATTCAAGAGTTAGCGCAACAACGTATTGACGGCGTTGAGTCTGAAATCTCAGACGTCAGCGTTGCTGATGAAATCTTGGTTGGCTGGGCCGGCATTGTTGATGGCGATGGTGAGCCCTTAGCGTTTACGCGTCGCACAAAAGAGCAGTTGCTTGAGTTGCCAATGATGGCAGCATGTTTGATTGAGGCGTATTTCAATTCGCTTGTGGAGGAAAAGCGGGGAAACTAATAGGCGCCGCTAAGTATTGGGCTGGCGGCGTTGAAATTGACGAAACAGCGGAAGACGCAAAGCTTTTTGGCATTTCATTGCCAGAAAAAAAGCGCGTCAAAGATTTTGAGGTTATCCCCGAGGCTTGGGCCGCTGTTGTGATGTTCATGCGTGTGCAGACGCAATGGCGGATCAGTGCCAATGGGATTGTTGGGCTTGACTACAACGCGGTGCGTTGGATTTTTGAGCTGTATGACGTTGATGACCCGCGACGGCTGCTAGATGATTTGCAGATCATTGAAGCTACAGTGGTGGAGACTCTGAATCAGCGCGAGAAGTAGGCATGGCTTTTGACATGACGACCGCGCTGACCATTAAGGCGAACGTCGTTGGCGAGAATCAAATAACGGGGCTGCAGAAAGGTTTAGGCAAGGTCGCAGGTCAATCAAACAGAACTGCAACTGCAATGCAGCGTTTGCGAAAGGCAACCGGTGGTGCGCTTGGGGCCATGCGTAATTTTCTGCCTGTTATAGGGGTGGCAGGGATTGCAGCTTTTGCCAAAAGCACTCTTGATGCAGCGGATTCAATGTCAAAGCTGTCGCAGCGAACTGGCATTGCTGTGCCGGCTTTGGATCGTTTTAGGCAGGCTGCAAACTTGAGCGACACCAGCATTCAAAGCCTTGAGCGTGCGTTCCCAGCGCTAACAAAAAATATGGACGATGCTGCACAAAAAGGTAAAGGCCCTGCATTTGAAGCATTCCAACGGCTTGGCGTATCTGTAACAGATGCAAGCGGCAAGGTGCGTGCAGCAGATGATGTGATGCTGCAAATTGCAGACCGTTTCCAAGGCATGGCAGACGGCACTGAAAAAGCTGCTTTGGCTTCCGCTATTTTTGGAACTCGCATTGGTTCTGAGTTGATCCCAATGTTGAATTTAGGCGGAGAGACAATGCGCAATTTTTCAAGTGTTATGACTCAAGAGTTTGCGGACAGGTCAGCAGCATTTAACGATAAATTGACAATGATGAAGCACAGACTTCAAGAAACTGGCACGACAATTATGGTTGCATTGTTGCCCCACCTTGAAAGGTTGGCAGATGCTGTTGACGGCTTGGGAATAGCTTTTAGCAATATGCCTGAACCGTTGCAGGCAATTATCCTCGGCGTTGGCGCTTTAGCTGCTGCCTTTGTTCTTTTAGCCCCAGCTATTCCTGGCATTGTTTTGGCCTTTAAGGGTTTGGCTGCGCTAAAGATTGGCGCATTGTTTGTTTCAATTGGCGGCGCTATTACTTCTGTTGGCGGGATTTTAGGCGGCTTGCTGCCAATTCTTGCCGGCGTTTTTACTGGCCCTGTTGGCTGGATTGCATTGGCTGCAGCTGCAGGTGTTGCGTTATTTGCTTTCCGCGACACTATTACTGAAGCGTTCTTTGGCTTGATTGAAGCTGTCAAAGCTCCTTTCACGGCAGTTGCAAATTTTATTAAGGGGGTTTTTAATAACGTCATTGGGCATGTTCAGGGCGCTGTAAACGCTGCGATTAACGCCTTAAATCGCATCATCAGGATTGCCAACAGAGCGCTTAGGCTTATTGGTATAAGTGCTCCAACTATTCCAAATGTAAACCTCCCTCGGTTTGCTGATGGCGGTGTTGTCAATGGCCCAACTGTTGCAATGGTTGGCGAAGGTGGCGAACCTGAGTACATCATTCCGCAGTCAAAGATGGCACATGCCGCTGCAAACTATCTTGGCGGCGCGCGTGGCAGGTCTGTCATCCCAGCCTTTGCTAATGGCGGCGTTGTCGGCCCAGGAGCAGCAGCAGGAGGCATGAGCGGTGGCGCTGCTAACACCACTGTTCAAATTACGACGGGGCCGGTGTTGCAGCAAGACGGTCAAAATTATGTGACCGTCAACGATCTTGAGCGTGCCCTGAAGTCATTTGGCAATCAAATGTTCAGGAATGCGCGGACCCCAGGCGGTCGCCGTTATCAAGGTATCTACGCATGAGTAGCAGAGCCCAAAGCCAATTTCTAAGAATCTTTAGCACCTCGACAACCTACGTCAGGTGGCAAAGCTATTACGTCAACCAAACAGTGACGCTCGACAGTAACTCTTGGGAATTTATGCCGTTTGCTGTCAATGGAATCACAGAGACCAGTGCGGCTGGCGGTCAAGATTTAACGGTTGAGATTCCAGCGACAAACAGCGTGGTTTCAGAGGTTGAAGCGGCGATCAACAATAGCCGTTTTGTAGAAATCCAAATTTATGAGTTCAACAGCACTGGCAACCAAAGCGCACCGCAATCAACGCAAACGCTGATCGCAGAATTTACAGGACAGGTCCAAGGCCTTTCGGGTAATTTCACTCGTTTAGAGTTAGAACTAGGCAGCGCCCTGGCGCCAGTCGGCGCACAAGTGCCGCCGCGTAAGTACAACTCATTTCTTATTGGAGCACCTTTGCGGAAATGACGATCAGGATTGCTGACCCACTTGGCTTGTTAGCAGCGCAAAACGGTGTTTCTGACGCGCCTGCTGTTGAGGCTGCTGCAGCTGCTGCAGATAGCCTGAACTCTGCGCAAATGGCGGCGAGCATTGGCGAACCTGTCCCAATCGTCTTCTGTCGTCAGGTCAGCAGCAACGGTGGGATTTTTGTAAGCCCGAAAGCTACAGAGGCAAGATACGAAAACGCCGAGAGCACCAATGTTTTGACCGTCAGCTTGATGTTGGTTTTGAGTGAGGGCAGCCTTGCGACCGTGCCAATCAAAGATGTTTTTCAAGGTGCTTGCCGTAAGGGCACATGGGCGCAGACGTATGACCGCCGCGCAGGCACTTGGACGCCTGGCAATAACATTGGTTCGACGACGCTTTCAGGCGCAACAATTTGGGATTGCCCTCAGTATTGCGGCACCTCTGGGCGTTATGACAACATGACGACGCTCAGTTATATCAACACTTTTGACGACGCTGACACCCGTTGGGATAACCAGGTGCACGTTTTTGTGCGTAACGGAATGCAGGTCACGCGCATCCTTGATGACAGCCTAGGGCCTAGCAATAATTTCATTGATCTTGCTTTGTATTTAATAAGGCAGTCAAGTCAGATTGCTGAAACCCTGATTGACACAACGGGCATGACTGCTGCGGCTAACTTTACCAACGCAAACAGTTTTTTCTTTAATGGTCAATTTAGTGAAAGCTCAAATCTTGAGGAATGGCTGACAGCAACAGGAGATTACTTCCTGCTTCGCTTAATTCAATCCAAGGGCAAATATAGCTTTAAGCCAAGGGTGCCGGTCAACGCAAACCACACCATCAACACTGGCAAGATTGACTTTGACTTTACGTTTACCGAAGAGCACCTGTTGCCTGATGGTTTTGAGATTGAATATGTCCCGCTGTCTGACCGGCAAGACATTGCTTATGACATGATTTGGCGTCAGCAACCTGATGCTGACATTGGCTTCCCCCGTTCCACACAGGTCAAATATGTAGACCTGGCCGATAGCGGTCCATATGAGCAGCATGACCTAAGCGCCTTTTGCGCTTATGAGGATCATGCGGTCAAGGTGGCAGCGTATAAGCTTGCCCGCCGCAAGTACGTGACGCACACGCTGCGAATCACTGTTAGATCAGGGACATACAACAGTAGCCTTGGGATTGGCGACATTTGCCGCGTTCGCTTGCGGCGTGAGACCGCTGTAGGTAACCCAGGGTTTCACGATTACATTTATGAGATTGAGAGAATTGAAAAGACAACCGGCGGCGCGTGCGTGTTTACGTTGACTCATTTTCCGATTGATAGTCAACAGCGCAGCTTGGTTGCGCGAACGGTTGCTGCAGCATCGGGGCCTGGAGTGACAATTGACGTTGGCCGCACTGATTTTTCATGCGATGAGAACAGCGCTACAGACGACACCGGATTGGCAAATCAAGGCGTTGATTACCCTGCTTTTGATGCCCCTACTGGCGGCAGTGGCGGAGGTGGCGGGGGCGGCGCCGGTGGCGCTACGGGCACAGAGCTAAGCGCGCCGGAGGAGGAAGGCGAACCAATTGAACCGCCAGACAACCCCGAAGATTCATTAGAGGAAACACAAGACCTTGAGCTTTTCTCTGGCGAGCATGATCCCGGCGATGAGCTTAATGTCTCAACTGATGATTTTAGTTGCGTTGGACAAGTTCAATGGTTCAAAGTTGATAAAAATACTGGCGAACGTGAGCTAATTTCAACGCAAACTGAAGCGATAAACGGTAACTACACTTTGCAGATTACTGTTGATACGATTGATCATGAAATTGTGGCGATTGGGCGTTGCAGTGATCCATCCACAGCGTCAGGTTTTGGCGCCCCAATACAGCTTGGTAAGACTGATCCAATCCCAACAAATACAAGGGTTTATAACAACATAATTCAAAACGGCGGCCTTTCGACCAGCACCACAGAACACCTTTCTTGGCAAGGCCCAGCTGAAATAAGAATTGGCCCAAAATGTATAGGTTGCAACGGCGCGACTAAAAACTGCAGCGAGTCAGGAGCAAGACCTACTTTTCAAATTATAAATTACTATAGACCGACCAAACCTTGTGAAACCATCACTAACAGCGGTTTCGCCTTCCAAGATCATGTCGCGAATGAAAGTTGCGGCGGCGACGATTGGGACGCAATCGATATTCCCTTTGTCCAATCATACGAATTGTTCCGCACAGACAGCTGTTAATCATGGCAACTTTCCCAGCGCTAGAACCGGCTACGCGGACTTATACGCCAGGCACAAACGCCAGCACACAATTTGCGGTATTGAACGGCGAGAATTCAAGCGTGCGCCATTCAAACGCTGCTGTAGGCCATGTTTTGCGTCTATCGTTTGACCGTCTAACATCAGACGAAAGATTCAATCTAATTGCTCATTATGCGACGCATGGAATCTTTGAAACCTTTGATTTGCCAGATTCTATTTTGACGGCAACAAACCTTTCGTTTCCAACTGACTATTTATTTAGATACCAAGAGCCGCCGCAGGTTGAGCAAAGCAACAGCGAATCGACAGCCACAGTTACCCTTGAATTGTTGCCACCGTATGTAATCTAATGGCTGACTACCCTCAAATTTTGCCTAGTCAGATCAGTTACGATCTTGGCGGTTTAAACGTAAGCGAGGAGCCCACAACAACTGGCGGGCCTATCCGTTTTCGGCATTCGCTTAGGCAAAGCCATCACAGAATCACGTTGACTTATACCAACCTTTTAGAAACTGAAGTCACTCAAATCAGGGATCATTTTTTAGACAGCGTTGGCTTTCATCATCAATTCAAACTGCCAACTGAAATTTGGGGCGGTGCTGACGTGTTGCCTGCTGATTCGTTGTTTCGCTATCGAGCCAAACCACAAGAAACGCAGCGCGGTGTTTACACCGATATTTCAGTTGATCTTTTAAATCTTGTCGGCGTCCGCCTGCTTTATGTGTTGAATGGTGAGCCGGCAGCGCTTGGCTCGGAAGAATTATCTAACACCTTTGCATTTATGGGGACTGCCCCTTTTATTATGGATGCAGACGACGCTGATCCCGAAACCGCTGCGGCATCTATACTCAAGGGAGGCGGTGCCGCGTCATGACTGCAACAAACATAAGAGTTCAGATGCAGCAGCGCCGCGACACTGCGGCGAATTGGACTAGCGCAGACCCAACACTGCTTGCTGGTGAGTTTGGCTATGAGACCGACACTGGCAAGTTAAAAGTTGGCGACGGCAGTACGGCATGGAGCAGCCTGGCTTATGAGCCGGGCTTTTCGCTTTCTGCTTATCCGCTAGCTACATCAGACATTGCGGATGATGCAATTACTGGCGCCAAGCTGGCCAATGACATCACGATTGCCAACGATCTGACGGTTACAAATAATTTAACGGTCAACGGCACCACAACCACGATTGACACAACCACATTGGTTGTTGAAGATAAGAATATTGAAATTGGCAAGGTCAGCACGCCAACTGACACGACTGCTGACGGCGGTGGCATCACGCTAAAAGGCACAACTGATCACACAATTCTCTGGACTGACAGCACAGACAGTTGGGATTTTTCAGAGCACGTCAACATTGCCAGCGCTAAAGAATTTCGTATTGCTGGGACAAAGGTTCTTGACGCTACAAGTTTAGGTAGTGCTGTTGTTGGCTCAAGCCTGACAAGCGTTGGAACGATTGCAACTGGCGTTTGGAACGGCACACCAATTGCAACGGCTTACATTGCAGATGATGCTGTAACTGCTGACAAACTTGCAAACACTGCTGTTAGTGCAGGCTCTTACACAGCAACGGACATTACTGTTGATGCTCAAGGCAGGATAACGGCTGCATCAAGCGGCACAATTGACACTGCTGAAATTGCAGATGACGCTGTTACAAGCGCCAAAATTGCTGACGGAGCGATTGTTGATGCCAACGTCAACGCATCTGCCGCTATTGCAGGCACCAAGATTGATGCAGATTTTGGCGATCAAGATTTAACGGTTGATACCGACAGGCTTTTTGTTGATGTGAGCGCTAATCGTGTTGGCATAAATTGCACGCCTGCTGTAACGCTTGACATCAACGCAACTGATGCGGTGGCTTTGCCGCATGGAGCAACTGCAGACCGACCAGCTGATGGTGGCAACGCTGCAAACCTTACTGGTTATATTCGATTCAATACAACAACAACCCAGTTTGAGGGTCATAACGGCAGCGCCTGGGCGAGTGTTGGCGGTGGTGCGACTGGCGGGGGCTCGGATCAGTGGGCTATTGAGCACGACAATACGATTACGTCCTCCTACACCATTACGGCAAACCGGAACGTAGTTAGCGCAGGACCTTTGACGATCAACACAGGAGCCGTTATTACAGTGCCCGCAACGTCAAGTTGGGTTATAGTCTAATTATGACTATTCGCATTGACGGCACAAATACTGCAGCGGCTCCAGGGGTCACTGGGGCAGACACCGACACAGGTCTGCAATTTGGAACAGATGAAGTCAGTATTGTTACTGCTGGAGAAGAGCAAGTAAAAGTCGACAGCTCGGGCAGGTTGTTGGTGGGTGTGTCTAGTAGCTCTCAAGTCAATACCGCAGTTTTTCAAGGCAATAGTGCAGCGGGAAGTGCGGGTGCAGTAATTCTGTCGAGCACAATTAACAATCCCTCTTCTACTCAAACCATAGGAAAATTAGCCTTTAGTGATAACGGTCATGTAGATGCTGCTTCAATTAAAGGTACTCGTGATGGCGGAACTTGGACTTCCGGCTCTAGTCAGCCAACTGCTTTAAAGTTCTTCACTACTGCCGATGGTGCAAACAGCCCGACCGAGCGGATGCAAATCAGTTCTGAAGGTTATGTCACACATCCCAATCCTGGTGTTTATCTTGACAGTTTAGATTGGACAAGTTCAATTGCAAAAATGCACCTTGGCCATCAATTCTGGCAAATTGGCAGCAACTGGAATAACAGCACCGGCGTTTGGACTTGCCCGGTTGCAGGAAGGTATTTGGTAGCAGCTGATGTGCAAGGTCACAATACGGCGACGCAATCAGGAGCTAACGGCACGTACTTCAACATCCAACCTTATTTAAACGGAGCACACTACGGCGCGGAGACTGTTGCTACTCAAAAAGGTGACTCTGGAGGAACAAGCAAGCATGACGTTATCGCTTTTACAATTATATTAAATTGCGCTGAGAATGATACAATCGAAGTACGCTCAAATCATGGCTTTCGTACGAACACACAAAACCATTTAACCATCTACCTACTTTCTTGACATGGACTACATTATTACTCTGTCAGACACAGAAGTCAAAGCCCTTGAATGGGCAGCGGCTAGCAACAAAGATTGGATTCAAAATGCAGCTTCTAATCGGGCTCGTATTGCTATGAATGACATTGTTGCATTAAACACAGCACATTGCAATGCTAACAGTATTGCTATTGCAGTTGGTTTAGAAGGACAAGTTGACCAAGCTTATAGCCTTGGCGTAATTAAGACAGCAGCTATTCGTACAGCTGAAAACCTTGCAGCACAAACAAAGGACGGTAACTAATGTCAATTAAATTAAACGGGGCAACATCAGGGTCAATTGAACTGGACGTTCCCGCAGCTGTAGGTAGTGATTTACAGGTAACTCTGCCAGCTACGGCTGGTGAGGTGGTTGTTAAAGACAGCTCGGGAAATGTTGGGATAACAGGAAATGGTACAGGACTAAATATTAACAGCACCAATGATGAAGTCAAAAAAATTGAATTTAAAAACAGTGGAACTACAGTCGGATATTTTGGTAGCAGTGCATCGTCTCCCGCAAGGATCTTAAACGGCTCTGCTGCTGAGTTGATGCGAATCGATAGCTCAGGCAATGTTGGGATTGGAACGACGTCGCCATCTAGATTATTAGATATAAATAACTCGACACATGCAACACTTGGGCTTACTTCAGGTGATGCTGGTCAAAGCAGTATTTTCTTTGCTGATACAGATACAAACATTGGTCAAATTTCTTATTTGCATTCAGACAATGCAATGTATTTCCGTGTAAATGATTCAGAGCGGATGCGAATCGACAGCTCTGGCAATGTAGGGATTGGAACGTCGAGCCCTGATGTAAACCTACACGTTGAAACGTCTGGACCCACAACAACGAGAATTAGTGGTAATAGAGGTAATAGTGCTGACTTGCATATCGGCAGCATTGAGTTTGAAAACACTTTTGGTAATCAAGGAGTAATTGCAGAAATAAAAGCAATCACAGGTTCAAGCGGCACACAGAGCACTCAAGGGCAGCTTAGTTTTTATACAGACAATGGTTCTAGTTCCGCTGAGCGGATGCGAATCCATAACGATGGCACCATCGGTATGGCGATGGGATCATTTACCGACAAAAGTGTTGCACTCAATTCAGGCAATGGAGGATTTGTTGTAACGCCTCAAGGCGGAGCTGAAGTTGCAGAAAATAACGGCACTGCATTTAAAGTCAACAGAATAGGGAATGATGGAAACTTAGTAGTTTTTTACCAGGCTGGTACTGCTGAGGGAAGTATCAACGTTTCAGGCACAACTGTTTCATACAACGGTGGTCACCTTTCACGCTGGTCACAACTTCCAGGCGGTGTAGAACGCACAGAGATCTTACGTGGTTCTGTATTAAGTAACCTTGATGAGATGTGTGAATGGGCTTATGACGCCAAAGATGCAGTGCTCTACACCAAAGATGACGAGCTTCCTGAAGGTGTCAGCGTTGGAGATGTAAAAGAACCTGCACGAGATGCAGGCACCGAAGATAACGAACAGCTAAACCGAATGAAGGTCAGCGACGTTGAAGGCGATAAAAACGTCTCTGGCGTGTTCCAAGCCTGGGACGATGACGATGAAACCTATACCAACGACTTTTATTGCGCGATGACGGGTGACTTTGTTATCCGCATTGCACAGGGCACAACCGTTGCACGCGGTGATCTGCTGATGTCTGCTGGTGATGGAACGGCAAAACCGCAGGATGATGACATTGTGCGTTCTAAAACAATTGCTAAGGTGAGTAGCACTACCGTTTCAGAAACTTATTCTGATGGTAGTTATTGCGTTCCTTGCGTACTAATGGCCTGTTAATTATGAGTAAAATTAAAGTAAACCGCATCGAGAACACCTCCACAACAGACGGTGGTATTGATATTGACACTAGTGGTCATGTTCAATTGGATGGCCTGCAGCTGCCGACTGCTGGTGCATTAAGTAATCGCAACCTAATTATCAATGGTGAGCACAAAGTAGATCAAAGAAATAATGGATCTTCAGTCACTTTAAGCAGCACCACCGCATTTATCACTGACAGATGGTCATCAAGAATTAACGGCGGAGGTGCGGTGGCTAGACAAAGCGGCACTGTTCCCAGTGGAAAAGGTTTTAAAAGAAGTCTCAAATTTGATGTCACAACTGCCGATACATCGCCATCCGCAAATGATGAAATTTATGTTCAGACAAAACCTGAAGCACAGGATCTAACGCAGTTGAGTTACGGTTCGTCTGACGCCAAATCAGTAACAATCTCTTTCTGGGTCCAATCTGCTCTTACTGGAAATTTTGGCTTTTTTATTTATCAAGATGATGCTGTTAGGGCGTACCAAACAACCTATAATATTTCTACTGCTAACACTTGGGAATACAAAACAATTACAGTCCCTGGAGATACTGCAGGCACTATAGATGACGATAATGGTACTGGTTTTGAAATTAGGTGGTATTTAGCTGTTGGCAGTAACAAAGGAGGATCTTCAAATCAAAATGCTTGGGGTTCCGATTTTAATAATCGTCATCCAACAAGTACGAACCTGATGGCCTCTGCCAGTAATAACTGGTATATCACTGGTATTCAGCTAGAAGTTGGCGAGAAGGCGACACCGTTTGAGCACAGAAGCTACGGCGATGAGCTTGCTAGGTCTATGAGGTACTTCCAAAAGTCTTATAATTATTCTGACCCTCCAGGTAGTGCAACAAGCACTGGCACTGCTTGGATGACTGTTGCTCAAGGAGGCGGAAGACTTGCTCACACTGCTTATTTAAAAGAAAGGATGAGAGCTACCCCTACTTTTAAAACTTATGATTGGGATGGCAACATTGACAAAATAAGAACAAACTCTGGCAACAACCAAGGTGCGTCTGCAATTTACTCAAGTGAAAACGCTGTTATTGTAGACGTTAACGTTTCTGGCGTTACAGAAAACATTTTCCAATATACCGCTGAGGCAGAGCTATGATCACAAAACAATATAAACGTGTAAATCCGCCTGTCCCTGGCATGGAAGAAACAATGATTCACAGAATTGACTCTGAAAATCCTTGTTGGATTCCTACAGATCCCGCCAACGCGGATTATCAGGAATACCTTAAGTGGTTAGCTGAAGGCAACGAACCTGATCCTGCTGATGACTCGACCTGACCCAATGATTCCCTGTAAGCCAGGTGCTGAGGATGTTGTGGCCATGCGTAACCGTGTGCGGTGGATTGACGCCTTATACGAGCACGATGGCCGGGACAATCCTGGTCACGCAATGCACGGCTTATTCACTGGCTTGCATATCAAGTACGCGAATTGGGTCGGTAACCACTAACCAGAATGGCTGACGCGCCATCGGCACTTTTGCCTAAAGCCTGTAAGGTGGGCTCGAAAAACGCTAATCAACATTCAAATGATCAAGCGAATTGTTTTTGGTGCAGCCGCTGGCGCTCTTGCCTTGGCTCCCCTCTCTGCAGCAAAGGCTGACGGTTTTTACCTGAACCCTGAGTGGAACGGCGC
>Ga0098043_1000447_pt1 | contig 14358 bp, 23 predicted proteins | sample 9B_taG_FD_92581 | JGI IMG/M metagenome (GOLD analysis project Ga0098043, IMG submission 92581) | Marine viral communities from the Subarctic Pacific Ocean - 9B_ETSP_OMZ_AT15188_CsCl metaG | ecosystem: Environmental > Aquatic > Marine > Oceanic | place: Subarctic Pacific Ocean | collected 2015-01-10 | reverse complement strand
TAGATATGCTTCAAAGTATGTTTAAAATAACGGCGTACACCTTAGAGGATAAGATAATCCGGTATCTTGATAAAGGACTCCGTTACATAAATAAAATAGAGGGAAATCGTTACATCAAATCTCAAGAGTGCATAGAAGTGCGTGATATGTATATAGATAAAGATAATAAAGATACACTTGATTTAGATGAAGAAAACGATACGCTCGATATAGAAAGGAACCGCTATGGATTTCCCAAACGTGATTGATGTAAAACAAATTGTTATGTATACGCTAATAGGAGCCACATTACTTGATGTAATTTTCTGGTCGGTAGTAGGATACGTTATGTACTGCTTCAACAGAGACCTACATGATACCTCATGGAAACAATAAACTAAAACAAAGCATACAATACACGTTACAAATGTTTACTGCTATCTTTATCAGTATGGAGATAGCCATCCCACCTAATCCTTATAGAGTGCATCTCATATTATGTCTTACTGCTCTGATATGCATTAAGCATGATATACCGTTTAAAGTGATAAACACTTTCGAGAAACTCTGGAATTCCCTGAATAAGTAATAATATACACATAATGATATAGCTATATCAGCTATACCTCTAGCTTCTAAAATCCCCCTGTATTTGATATCCTTTCGAGTAAGCTCTATAGATTAATATTGTATTGAGATGGAGCCAATATATCACTCGTGTCTGTGGACGCGCCTTTTTTGCCAGTATGACGATTTGACATACGGCGTAGTCTTTCCGCCCATGGAGGCCCGTACGACCTACTGAAAAAACTCTTGGATTAGTGACGCCCGTACTACCACGCACTGCCCATATCCAGATAATAAATAAAAAAACACTTGACTTGTATATGGCTTTATTCGTATATTATATTGAATAGCGCTGGACTATGCGTTAATCATGAATGACCTTTATATAAACTACTACAATATACGACATTTTCCTACTAAAGTCAAGTTGTTTTTTTGATAGCGGGGCCCGTAAGCCCATACAAAGCCCGTACGGTATAAAAAAAACGGCATTTATTTGCCGATTTCCCTTGACTTATATAGGGATTATGTGTTATATTCATATATAAGATTTAGATAATAAATCAGTTTTTTGAAAATTTGAGTGATTGGTCGACGCAGAAGTAACAAAGGGTAACTCCCTGTGATGGAAGGTGACGACTTTCGAACAGAATAGCCCCCTCCGGCATTGTAGGTTGAGATTCGAGTTCAACATCATATAACCCGTCAGTTCTGAATTAACAGATGAAAGGGGCTTAGCGGCTCTCTAAACGTTTATCGCTGACCTGTCTTTCCGCCCGCTGGGTCGTGAAACAAGATACAATCACTCAAAAGAATTATACAATAAGTGGTGGGTAAATGGGATACCGACGAGCAGAGACAGAGATACTGGCTCGTTCCACCACGAAACTTTCAGAGTAGTGGAGATATAAAGACCGGGTTCGAATCCTGGATACTCAAATGATTAAGGGCGTGAGGTAAAAAAAATAATGCACAACAAAGAGTTTCAAGATAAGTATACCGATGAAGTGTGGGAATACCTCATACTGGACTTACAGAAAGGCACCATATATAAGGACATAGATGACGAGACGCTACGCATAATGCTACTCGATATATGGAACTACAAGGATATCTATACAAATAAGGGTGTGATAATGGGTAATGCATAACGCAAATACAACCTACGTACACTAATATCTCGTGATTCCAAAACAACCTGACAAAATGACAGAGCTCAGACCGGTTTACATATCGTGAAGAGCTTTTACACTTATGGGATTTAATATACCTATGTATCACAAGTGATAGGCATCCCACTCTTGATTGATACACCTCACAGGAAAAGCTTTTTTTACCTTTTTCTCTTGACTTGTATTGGTATTTTGACTTATATTCTAGTATAAATAATGAAAGGTAAATAACTATTATGAGTAAATTAGACTATACAATGTTTGTCCGTGATGAGAATGATAACCTTGTTCTTGACCGTACTGGTAAGTATCGTGGTAATAACAACAAGTTTGATAAGGCTCCTGCTCGTCGTTGGAACATAGAGGAGAAAAAGGCTTTAGTTGACGCTGTTAACTCTTCACGTACTGGTTCTTTTGATGAAGTAGAGAAAATCTTTTCTTCTAACGGATATGCTGGTTTACGTCCTGTTCACGTTAGTATCGTTAAACGTTATATAAGTTACGGACACGTTGACCGTTATCTGGCTGGGAAAAGTTTTCTTAACCCTAAATAACTGAAAAAATAGCAGCAAACTTTTTCTACATTATGGACTTTCACACACATATTTATATATGATGCTACACCGTATAAAGTTTATTATCATGTTATTCTTTTATCAATTCACTATACGACGAATTATTAAGCAAGGAGCATTCGCACGTAAACATCATGCTTGACTATAACCACATAGAACAACAATATCACGGCAAGATAGGAGAACCCTCGACTGATTTCATCTGGGGTGATTTTATCGATACCGATATATGCGACGAACTCATAGATTTCTACGACACTCAAGATATTATCGATATCAAGACGGGTCGTATCGGTCGTACTGGTCCCGATGGAGACCACGATACTGATTTCAAAGAGAGCATGGACTTGGCTGTTCCTGCTCAAATCAATGTCCCTGTTATACGACGCTACAGGGAAGCTCTACAAGAGGTACATTATAAGTATGTTGATAAGTTTTTATTTAGTGATACGGGTGACTATGGTATCGTACAACCCATGAACATACAGAAGTATCCGCCTGGGGGAGGTTACAAGACTTGGCATTCAGAACGAGGTGGTAGCGAGACGTGGTCTCAGAATCGTCATCTTGTTTTCATGACTTATCTCAACACAATCGAAGACGGAGGTACTGAATGGTATCATCAAGAGAAGTATGTCCCTGCTATCAAGGGTTACACCGTGTTGTGGCCTAGTGATTGGACTCACACTCATAGAGGTAGGATATGTGATACCGAGAAAATCATCATCACGGGTTGGTTCCAATTCGTATGAAGAAAGATATCGATACCTTGATAGTTGATATGATTATGGACCATTACAACATACAGAGCATGCAAGGCTCTCGAGAGGTGATGACGAGTAAACAATTCGACAATATATGTAATGAGGCCGAAAAAATATTTTATGAATCAATCTTAATAACAGAAGAACCAGGAGTAGCTTAATATGAATATTGGGTATGCATGCCAGAACATGGGTTTATCCAGCTTAGGAAAAGGGAAACGCGTCACAATGAATCGTAGTTGTATACGTCGAACATTTGATGATAAAGGTGTTGATTATATTAGTGAAATCACTTTAAAGAACGCGTATGATTTGGAAACACTATTACATTGGAACGAACAACACGACATCAAGTTCTTCAGGCTTTCAAGCGATATATGTCCTTGGGCTTCAGAGTTCGATATGAACACAATGAAAGATATAAAAGAAATCAAACGAGTCTTAGCGCGCGCTGGCGCTTATGCGCAAGCGCACTCTCACCGCCTCACCTCCCACCCCGGTCAGTTCAATGTGTTGTGTAGTCCTAAACCTAATGTAGTTGAGCGTAGTATCACGGACTTAACTATACATGGCACTATATTTGATTGGTTGGGTTTACCACGTAGTCCTTATGCTAAGATTAATATTCACTTGGGAGGAGCTTATGGTGATAAAGAAGCTAGTATGAAACGTTTTTGTGAAGCCTTTCAACGACTACCTGATTCAGTAAAGACACGACTCACGGTTGAGAATGATGATAAGGCTTCTATGTATTCGGTTAAGGACTTGTATCACGGAGTTCATGAAGTGATTGGTATCCCTATCGTGTTTGATTATCATCATCATAAATTTTGTACTGGTGATTTGACCGAACGAGCTGCTTTAGAGTTAGCTATGTCTACGTGGCCTGATGATGTTGTTCCTGTTGTTCATTATTCTGAATCACGAGCTATCGAACAAGAAGACCCTAAGTTGAAGCCACAAGCTCATTCTGATTATGTTTATGATTACATTGATACTTATGGAAACAAAGTTGACGTTATGGTCGAAGCTAAGGCCAAAGAATTAGCTGTTAAAAAATATAAGGAGTTGCATTATGGCCGCTAGAAAAAATATTAAATACAAAGATGATACGAGCTACACTACAAAAAGCAAACGAAAGACTCGTAAGGTAACACGAAGAACGCGTAAGTATCTAAAGAAGGGTGAACAGAATCCTTTCTTAAAAAGTGTCATGATAGGTATGGTCAATATATTGAAACCATACAAAAGTTAAATGAGTAAAAAACCTGATATGTTTGCAGAAAACAAAGCCGTGATGCCATACGGTGATAATGTTTCTGCTCCAGCTATAAGACCTGATGATGTTGATACTTGGAAATTTGAAAAGGTTGCAAAGACAAATCATTTTTTTGAAACACGTTACAATGAGATTAAAGAAGAATATAAAAAGTTAATTGAAGCTTATGAATGGAATCAATTAGTATATAAGTCTGAGTTTAGTTTCACACCTGTAAAGGGTGATACTTATTACTTATATCAACGAGAAGAAGGTACTTTGTTCTTGAGTTTAATAGAGTCTTGGGCTTGGGGTAAGTCTAAACTTAAAACACAACAACCAGTATTCATCGGTGCTTTTAAATTAGATTCTAATGATAAATGGGAGAAGATAAATGAAACAACTAATAGCTAATCGTGTCCCTCCTGGAGACCGTTGGGCCATCATTGATGATGATTCTGATATAGTTTTCGGAAGTCTTACAGATTGTTTAAATGAAATATATAGTATTCGTGAAGCTACACAATTCTTTATAGATGCTAAAAAAGGTGAAGTCTATATCGAAGATGGTGTAGAGAAACCACAACCAGTCAAGAAGTATAGTCTATATGGTGAGGAGATTTAGATTAGATGAAATCTGATAAAGAGTTAATTGTCTATTGGGCTCCTATCTTTGATACTATTGCAGAACCTCTTGATTGGGATATCTTATATTATGAACCCGAGAGACTACTAGACTCTGTACAAGAAAATAAAGTACAGAAGATAGGTAATCCTAAGTTACGTGATATGTTGAAGAAGAAACATAAAAGAGTTACTCATCCTAATCACAATTTATTTAGATGTCCTGCTGTACAGAATAGTTTTCGTAACAATTTTGTAATACGAAATCCTATCGAGACTTATATCAAGATAGACCCTATTGATGATACTAAACACTATGAAAGAGGATATGGTGTTGACAACGACCGTATAAAGTATTTGAGTAATAATTGGATTGAATGTGATATAACACATGAATCTAATTTAGTTAATTGTGATTTGTTTGTTTATAGTTTACGATGGATATTCTTTACAGAAGAAGAGTCTCTAAACTTTAAATTCAGTTCACCTTGGTTCAGTAAAGCTCCTCATCTCAAATATGGTTCGGTTGTACCAGGGACATTCGATTGTGGTAAATGGTTTAGGTCTGTGATGCCTGAATTTAATTTATGGCCTGGTACTGGTGAATTTAGAATACTTGAAGATGAACCTTTAGCCTATGTAGAGTTTAAGACTGAACGTAATGTTAAGTTGGTTAGATTCAAAATGAACGATATATTAACTAAGATATCACGAACAACAGCTATGTCTTCATCTTGGGAGGGTAATGTTCCTTTATGGAAAAGATATCTTAGATTTAGTAAGACTCGACAAAAAGATATAATCTTAAAAGAAATTAGAAAGAATGTTATATGAAAAAAATAAAGATTGTAGTGCCTTATGCTACAAAGAACACAACACAAATGTATAAATACTATTACTGGAGTAAATAATGAAAACAATGAAATACTTTTCAGCAGCTTGGTGTGGTCCATGTAAGACCTTTAAACCAGTTATGAATGAAATATCAGGAGATGGTCACTCAGTACAATTTATTGACATCGACCAATCACAAGATTTAGCTCAACAATATAACGTACGTTCTGTGCCTACGGTTGTCGTAGAGGAGAATGGTGTAGAAGTTGATAGAATTATTGGAGCTGTTTCGAAAGACCAGGTTATAAGTAAACTATAATGTCTGAAGAATATGACCCACTATTGTGGTATAAGGAAACTTTAACGAGGATGACCCAAGAAGAACTTGATGAAGAAGAAGCTAAACGTAGGATGAATGGTTCTTGGGACAACTATGTTAAGACTTTAGGTGATACACCAGAGAACATAATTAAGAAGTTACGTAAGGATGGTGTATGAAGTTTAAGTTAGTTCAGTTATATACAATGAATGAATCGAAACCTCTAGTTGGTGTTGATGATGTTGAGGTACAATGGGATACTTGTGATTTAAGTGAGTGTCCACCTGAAAGGGTTCCTGGTACCGTTAGTATGGTAAATCATGGAAAGTTATCACAATGTGCTGACGAAGATTTACCTAAAGTGTTTACAGATACAAATGGGACAGAACATCGTATCGAAGATATACACTCGTTAAGGTCAAGTTGATGAATAAACTATTAATGTCTTTGATAGCTACGGTCATAATTAATATCTTTGTTTGGATACAAATGAATGGACAATTTATCAAAAATGCTCCGAGTTGGTTAAGTTCTAAGTTTTTGATTCTCGGTATGGGAGCTCCTTTAGGTTTAGGGTTCTGGTATGCTACAAGATGGTCTTACGAACACTTTGGTTATACTTGGGGTTACAGACTTACAGGTTTCGGTTTAGGAACTATAGTGTTTGGTATAATGTCTTGGTTAATTTTAGATGAGATACCTACAACGAAAACTATGGTATCTTTAATGTTAGCTGCGGCTATAATTTTAATACAAGTGAGTAACGTAATAGAATGAAAAAAATATATTGGTTATTTGGATTATTAACATTTGTAATAGGACAACCTTTACTTTTGTATTATCCTAAAATAGGTTTAAATATTTTGATGGGTATGTTAGTACCTATCGTAATGAGTTATATCAACATAGAGATTATTGATTATCTATCCAGGACGAAAGGTAATTTTATTACGTTTGGTTTTAATATGATTCAATTCATAACTAAATCTATATTTATGGTTGGAATGACGTATCTAGGTGTAGTGGTACTAGAATTAGATTTTAGAATATTTGTTCCTATACTTTCTTTCACTTGGTTCACATTTCATGTACTAGAAGCATTTTTCACACAAAAAATAATTGAGAGCTCATGGAAATAAAAGAATTTAAATCTTATAAAGCTATGTGTCAACTTGTAGCCTCTAACATAAGAGATTGTGTTAAAGGTAATGATAATCCAATTCTAGGATTAGCTACTGGTTCAACACCTATAGGTGTTTACGAATTACTTTCTAAAATGCGTAACACTCATTTCGATAACACTATCACTTTTAATCTTGACGAATATAGAGGTCTCAATCACAATCATCGTCAATCATATCATTACTTCATGAGAAAACACCTCTTTCAATTTCACAACTTTCAGAAAAATTATTTCCCAAGTCAAAGTAATTTACATAAATACGATATTATGATTAAGAATGCTGGTGGTATAGATATTCAGATACTTGGTATCGGAACTAACGGACATATAGCATTTAATGAACCTGGTTCGAGTCGACATTCAGCAACACGAATAGTTGACTTGACTGAAAATACTATTAATGATAATAGTAGATTCTTTGACCCACTCGAACCTATTCCAACACAAGCATTCACAATGGGGATGTCAAGTATTATGGATGCTAAAAAAATATATTTGATGGCTAACGGAAAACATAAAAGAGATATATTAGAAAAAACTTGTAAGGGAGAAGTATTATCTGATATACCTGCTTCTTTCTTGAATGAACATAAAAATGTAGAGGTGTTATATTGTGATTGATAAGATAATGATTGTGTCTCATCCTGATGATGAGGCATTGTTTGGAGGAGCTGAGTTGTTAGCTCATCCAGATGAATATAAGGTTGTAGTGTTAGATGAGTATCATAATGATATTAGAAGAAGAGAGTTCCTAGATAGTATGAGATTCATTGGTATTCATGAGTATGAACATTGGACAGGTTTCAAAGGTAGAGAAGACTACTACAGAGAAAAATTAATCTATGAACTACTTAGAGTTTTACGAGAACGTGACTATAAAAAAATAGTCACTCATGGTGTTAATGGAGAATACGGACATCCTCGTCATAGAGCTTGTCATGATGTTTTAGCTCACTTAAGACCTGAGAAGTTATGGTGTTTCAGTAGAGGTAAAAAATTAGACGATAAGATGATTAAAAAGAAAGGTGATTTGTTAAAAGTATATAAGTCACAAGTAGAAGTATTAGATTGGTTTAATTGGGAACATGAGGCTATAAGAAAACTAGATGAACGGTTGGATATTATATAAAAATCCTATTGAAGAGTCTTGGGAAACTCAAAGACTCGTAGAAGAATTTAAGAAAAAAGATATACAGATTCGTGTAGTCAATCCTAACGACGTTGATATATTTGTTGATAGAGAAGATAGAAAATCAATTATCGTTGGAGGTAAACCTAGATGGTTACCTGACTTTGTAATCCCTAGAACTGGTTCTGGTACAACTTACTTTGTAAAAGCTATCATAAGACATTTAGAAAGACTAGGTGTTACTTTAATAAATGGTAGTGAAGCTATTGATACCGTTAAAGATAAATTATATTCACAACAGATATTAGCTGCTTCTAATCTACCAGTCCCTAAAACTCTATTAGTAAAACATCCTATCAACTTAGATTGGGTAGATAAACATCTTAACTTTCCTGTTATCATAAAAACATTAAGTGGTTCATTTGGAGCTGGTGTATTCATGGCAGAAGATAAAAAAGAATTAGGTCAATTAATAAAGATGGCTGAAATCACTAATGAAGGTTATGATATTATACTTCAAGAGTTTGTAAAAGACTCGTATGGTAAAGACTTGAGGGTGTTGGTTGTTAATGGTAAAGTAGCAGGTTGTATGATGAGACAATCGACTGATGATGATTTCAGAGCTAATATCACACGTGGAGGTGAAGGTATTCCTTATCAGATTACAGAGGATATAGAATGGTTGGGTGGTGAATCAGCTAGACTCTTAGGACTAGATATAGCAGGTGTTGATTTACTATTTGATAATGGTGGATATAAGATATGTGAGGTTAACTCTTCTCCTGGCTTTGAGGGTATGGATAAGTTTACTAAAACAAATATAGCTGAACAGATAGTTAATTATGTTACATATAAAGTTGGTGATGTTGAAGGATAATATAGTGTATAATAACCCTGAGAATCAAGTAATGGTTAAGACTGAAGGAGACTTGATTTATGTGATATGTAATTCAGAAGAGCAACAGGATGTAGTGGTTAAGAAGATGACTACTGATAAATGCTTACTTGAATCTTATGAAGTATGGGAAGATGATAAAGTGATTCTGATGTTTAGAGTATTAGATAATTATGAGATTAAGTCTGATTTAAATTGAGTCGCTATATTATTCTCTTCTAACTTAACTTAAACATCGTAGATAAGTATCGAGCAACATGAAAAATATGAACAAGTATTTTATAAAAGATTTAAAAGAAATATCAGTTGAAGAATATAATCATATATTCGAAATCAATCGTAACTTGGAACCTTTACATTATAAGTTTGATGATTTTGAATATTGGATTATTAAAGATGTTCTAGTAAGACCTGAAGAAGCTAATAAATTTATATTAGATAATTACGTCATAATAGAACGTGAACATGAGAACAACCAATCTCATCATCCTAATAAACAATTAGTATATCCTGAATTTACTTTTTATAACATAAAAGAATTGTTGATGAGATTTATTAGTGAAAATGAAATCTTAGAAATACCTACTATACATTATCAAGACCTCAATACTAAAATCAAACTAGATAAAGCCTGGCATACATATAGTAACTTAGCATATAAAAACGTAAAGATACGAAATAGAAATCACGAACCTCATACAGATGGATTCACAATGGGTTGTAATTTATTTTTAACTCACAATGGTGTTGGTACCTCACTATTCAAGAAAAAATATAATGACGAACTTATAATTTCTGCAATCGAAGGTTTCGCTAAGTATGGTAAAGAATTTGTTAATCATATAAGTAGATATTACCGAATACGTGCTGAGGATGATACGATAATTGACGGTTGGGTAAATATAAAAGAAGACGATAACTGGTTACGACATCACACGATACCAGGAGAGTTCAACACAATTTCTATGTATAGGGGAAGTTACTTTCATTCACCTCACATATCTGATACTTTAGAGGATGATGAGATTAGACACAATTTAGTTTTTGGTTATTTCGCTCAGACAAATGAAGAAGAAGATGGTCATTATGAACGAGAAGTCGAGAAATGGAATTATAAAAAAAAGACTTGACGCGTATCTAATTTATTCCTTATATTCACTATATGAATCAATGTAAAAAATGTAATACTGAGTTAGACAATCAAAGAGTTCACTTAGGTTACACCGAATGTTTAGATTGTAGTGAGGTTGAGGCTTACTCAGCTCACACGGTCTATCCTCACAAGACAGGTGGTTATGTTCAACCTGTAAGTAAGACTACATCTAATAATCTCAAACGTATGGATAGACGAAGTACAGGTAATACTCGAAAGTATAAATCTGTAGGGGGTGATTGGGACAAGTGGTTAGAACAATACTATCACAACTTATACAATCCTAAGCCTGAAAAGAAACCTATCAAAGATGTATGTACAATCGAACTTATGGATTCTGATACATTATATAATAAGACTATGTTATACTACAAAGATAACGGGTATCAGAATACAATCAAATGGTTAAAAGAATTATTCAGTAATGATAAGATATCCTTAGGTAACAAATCTAAGATGTTAGAGGAAATCAATCACTTAGAGTTATTACCTAAACGATTACGTAAATGGACAATGAAAATAAATTAAAAAAAGTGCCGATTTTACTTGACACGTATTAGTTTTTATCCGTATATTCAGATATGAAAAAGAGAGAAAATATGAAAGATTCAACATTTAAACACTTTAATCCAATGGCTCTTCGTGATAAATACACGGCTAGTAAGGGTAGTAATTATTCTTCGTTTTGGATGGATAATGACTTTGATACTCGTAAGACTTCTATATTTGATGATGAGAGTGATGTCAACGTCAAACCTAAGATTGACTTAGTTGCTTTAGCTAGTTACAGGAGAGCTATTTCTAACTTTGTGACTATCGTGACTGGTGAGTCGGATATCAAAGTTAGTTTTAATACTCAAGGTCAATCATACACCGATGGGAAAACCGTTACTATAGGAGCTAAGTTAGATGACAAGTTGTTCGACCCTTCAGTTGGTCTAGCTCTTCATGAGGGTTCACATATCAAATTATCAGATTTCAATTTTCTCAAACAACTTGATATTAATATTCCTGTTGAGACTATTCAACTAGGTGGTAAGAAAGGTTTTACTGAAGAACAGACAATACATAATGTCAAAAATTTACTTAACTATGTTGAGGATAGACGTATTGACAATTATGTCTTCACTACTTCTCCTGGTTACAAAGGTTATTATCATTCAATGTATGAGAAGTATTTCTACTCAAAGGTCGTTGATAAGGCTCTTTTATCTGATGAACATACTGATGAAGTAATGGAGTCATATATGTTTAGGATAATTAATCTTACTAATAAGAATACTAACTTAGATGCTCTCAATGGTCTTCGTGAGATTTGGGATATATTAGATATAAAGAATATTGAGGTTATAGGTAATACTCAGATGGCTTTCAATGTTGCTGTTGCTATTTATCACGTTATACTTGATAACTTACAAGATGGTGTTCAAGAAACTGATGAATATGGTAATACATCTACTAAACCTGCTCCTGCTCCTGGTGAGTCAGGTCAAGGTGAGAACGGTAAAAAGAAATTATCTGATGAAGAGTTTGAAAGACTAAAAGATGCTATGTCTGAAGGTGATGTTAGACAGGGACATAACAAAGGTAGTGATATTCAACTTACTGAGAATCAGAAAAAACAATTAGAGCACGCTATTAGAAAACAAGAAAACTTTATGAATGGTGATATTCAAAAGAAGATGGTTACTAAAAAAGATTCTAAGGCTCTTCAGACTATCGAAGAATCAGGTATGACTTACGAAGAAGTAGGTGAGAACGTTGGTTGGAATAATAAAAAAGTTAAGTGTTTGGTTGTTAAAAATTTGACAAAAGCTTTGATTGAAAATGGTAGTCGTTATGGTGGTGGTGGTTCACTAGGTATATTGAGTCCTTACAAATATGGTAGATATATTCCAGACCCTAAAGATTCTAATATAGAGAATGGTTTTGTAGAGAAGGGTATTCAACTAGGAACCAGACTCGGTAGAAAACTTCAAGTTCGTGGTGAGTCAAGAGATACTAAGTGGACAAGACTTGATAGTGGTAAGATTGATAAGAGACTTATTAGTGAGTTAGGTTTCGGAAACACTAGAGTTTTCAATACTACTTTTACAGAGTCTTATTCAGATGCGATACTTCATATTTCAGTTGATGCTTCTGGTAGTATGAGTGGTAAAAAATGGGAAAACACAATGACTTCAGTTGTGGCTATTTGTAAAGCCGCTTCTATGATTCAAAACGTTGATGTTGTTGTTTCAATCAGAAGTACTCACGATACAGGAAGTAGGAGAAATGATAGTTATGTTCCTCTTATCTTGATAGCTTATGATTCAAGAGTTGACAACTTCAATAAAGTTAGAAATATGTTTGCTCACATCAAAGTTGCTGGTACTACTCCTGAAGGACTTTGTTTCGAAGCTATTATGGATGAAATTATTCCTACTACTAAAGATAGAGATTCATACTTCTTAAATTTCTCAGATGGGATGCCTATGTTTGGTGGTGATGATTTTAGATACTACAATGACGATGCTATTAATCACACTAGAAAGATGGTCAATGAAATGAGAAACAAAGGTATTAACGTTCTCAGTTATTTCATTGGTGATGACTATAATAGAGATAATAATATGATTGATTTCAAACAAATGTATGGTAAAGATGCTGAGTTTATTGATGTGACTTCTGTAATGTCAGTTTCTAAAACAATGAATAAGAGATTTTTACAGAAGTGATTAAGTTCTTTATAAATTTAATTTACAGAAATAATCCTGAATGTATATGTGGATACAAAATGAAACCTGTTAATATTAAATGGGAAAACGTAAGTTGGAAATGTTTATGGGAAAAGGAATGTGGTTATGAAGCTTATGAAACTTGGAACGGTACAATGCATTGGTTTAAAAGTTAATGAGTGATTTGATGTTATTAAAGAATAACTTAGGTGAGTTCTTATCTTCAATTCTAAGTTTATTAATTTTAAGTGGATTAGTTCCATTATCGTTGTTTTTGACTGAGTATTTTAGATGAAAAAAAAGTTAAAAAAAGACTTGACACGTATAGGGATTTCTTCGTATATTTAGGTATAAGAAATGAGAGAAAAATTCAATATTAAAAAGGGAAATAATAAATGAATAGTGTAGTTGTTAAAATAGAGATGTCGGGTAACCGATATAATGCGTACGATTCTGAAGGTAAGAAATGGACTTCAGAAATCGGTACTGGTACTCGTAAAAATGCTTATATGAAAGGTATGGCTCTTGAACGTAGGATTAGTAAAACAAATGGTAATCCATATTGGTGGAAAGTTGATATGAGTGAATTTGAGAAAAGTTCAGCTCCTGTCTTTGATGTATCATCAATAGATGTTCCTACTGACCATGCTGAGGTTCTTAACTTTATTCACACTTCATACGACCTCAAACCTAAAGGTCTTGTTATGAATGAACTCAAGTGGAAATACTTGATTCGTTCTGCTGTTCGTGGTAAAAATATTCTGATGACTGGTCCTGCTGGTTGTGGTAAGACTATGGCTGCTAAGTCACTTGTTAATTCACTAGACAGACCAGACTTCTACTTTAATCTAGGTGCTACTCAAGACCCTAGGTCAACACTAATTGGTAATACTCACTTCGATAAGAAGAAGGGTACTTACTTTTCAGCTTCACTATTTGTGAAAGCTATTCAGACTCCTAATGCTGTGATTCTTCTTGATGAGTTATCAAGAGCTCATCCAGATGCTTGGAATATCTTGATGACGGTTCTTGATTCAGGTCAGAGGTACTTGAGACTTGATGAGGCTGATGGTTCTGAGACGATAGAAGTAGCTGAGGGTGTGACTTTCGTAGCTACTGCTAATATAGGTAATGAGTATACTTCTACTCGTGTGATGGACAAGGCTTTGATGGACAGGTTCATGATTGT
>Ga0098043_1000443_pt1 | contig 14507 bp, 3 predicted proteins | sample 9B_taG_FD_92581 | JGI IMG/M metagenome (GOLD analysis project Ga0098043, IMG submission 92581) | Marine viral communities from the Subarctic Pacific Ocean - 9B_ETSP_OMZ_AT15188_CsCl metaG | ecosystem: Environmental > Aquatic > Marine > Oceanic | place: Subarctic Pacific Ocean | collected 2015-01-10 | reverse complement strand
TCTAATCTTTCGCGAGTAAGAATTTGATGGTCTTGTTGCCTAACTTGTTTCCAAGAAGGATATCCATACTGGTTACCACGCTTGAACATAAGGCTGTTAAACACAGGGCCGCGTTTTCTGACATCAGTGTCAGAAACAATCAATCCACCCTTCTTAAGAGTTGCTCCATATGGCTTGACCCAGTTTACAAATGCTCGCGAACCAGAAGCTGCTACATTTACGCCAGAGGGAACTTCAGGAGCTATTAAGGTATTAGTTAATGTATCAATATCTTCTAAAATATTTAAATTTAATCTTGTAGTTTGAGGTAAGAAGAACTTTCCGGGGAAGGCTGCGTCTTGGTCAAGTTGGCGGTAAGTAAGTCCAGTCCTTATGATACTTCCGGCCTCACTCGCAGTTACAAAATCAAATGAGTCAACATAAGTAATCCCAGAAGAAGATGAAACTCTTCTTTTGAAATTTGCTTTCGAGAATCCACAAATACCATTATCGTTAACTAACGATGCTGTAATCCAAGCATACTGTTTACTCATTCTTGGAATTTGATGTTGAACGAAGAAGTTATCATACATTGAGCGAGTGGCATAAGTAGGCACCGATTCATATCCAAGTAGCACCGGAGCACAACCTGCTGAAACCGCGGTCTCCGGACCAATTCCTAATCCATTGTCTACAAGTGACATAGGCACAAATTGCCTGTTATTGAACCCTATTAGGCAGTTAGTAGCGCTGTTGAATGTTCCGGGGTTTGATGCATCTAATTGCATATTGTTTGTATCTGAAGAATCTTCGAATCTAATCCAATCCCACAATTTTGTTGTATCACTTCTATAAGCATTCGAAGCTGTAATATCGCAGGGGATGCCACCATTATAGATATTTTCGATCTCTGCAGAAGATAACGTTCGGGTCCAATAACTAAATTCATCAAAAGATGCGACGATTGGATTTTGAGAATCATCTAAGCCACCGCCAATATTCATGTAAGATGAATCAAATGTGGTAAAGTTTTTGTCTCTAAACGGGAATTTGCTACCGCCGGCAGATCTATAATTTGGTCTTGAAGAATTAATTGTAGCACATGATTGTGATACACCATTGACATATAATATGGCGGCATCACCAATCAATGAAGCTTGTTTAAGCTTGGTGTCTGCCGGTGGATTAAACATTAAAGCATAGTGATTCATCGTTCCAGATAAGTCGAATACGCCAGCAGGGAATTCCCATTCATATTCAAGGGCTCCGGCATCACCACCGTTGTTTACAGTAGCAACGGTAAAATGTATTTGATGCCTATGGGTGCCGGCACCGGCATAAACTCTCTCAAAAGTGAACAATGGGACATTTTGAGTAGCTTGGCCAACAGACCATATTTTCTCGGTAGCGGAGCCGGCTTGTCCGGTGTAATCGGTATGAAATCTCATATTACCAGTCCATGTAAATCCAGAACTTGATAATGCGCTAAGAAGTAGGGGTGCCGCAGTAGCAACTTTAGCGCTTGATACATCAAATGTTCCCGTCAACACGAACGTAGGATTAGCATTCGATGAGGTTAATTGAACGCCTTGCGTGTTATGCAAGTGTAAGTTACCACTAAGTTGAGGAACTAATAATTCATCTACGATCGTTACACAATCTTTGTTATTTCTATGAATTTTATGGTATCCGGGAAGTTGTTCGTAACTTGCACCCGGACCATAGTTTTCTTCTAGCTTGCTAGCATTGTATATCGCTGCTATGTCTTCGTTTGTAAGTGTTGAATTCCATACAGCTATATCAGCTAATTGACCGTCAAAAGTTCTGTTAGTTGAGGAATTGTTACCAATATGGCAAGATGTTCCAGTTATACCATCATAATTACCACTAGGAGTTGCAGACTCGGTTACTGATACCAAGACACCATTGATGTAAATATCAGGATTATTAGACGCACTAGTTGCATCAAATGTTACTGCTACGTGTGTCCACTGATCTAATATTATTGCTCTACTTGTCGTATTCCAAGTTCCTATAGCACCGGTGAATCTAGCCGAGTAGTTAAGGTAAACAGCACCACTAGATTCGCCGCTAACAAATAGAGCTACATCTTGAAGACCAAAATCTAAAATTCTACCGAAGTTGTTGTGGCCGTCACTAAGTGGTCTAATCCAAGCACTAAAAGTCATCTTTTGAGTTGAACCGGCTGCATTACCGATAATGGCATCCCAAGTTGCATCGGAACCTATATTAGAGCTATCATTCTGAGCGCCGGTACCACCATCAAATGTGCAACTTGCAGTTTGAATCATTCTGCTTGGAAATTCTGAAGTGTTATATGCTGGTCTGTTAGCGGCGGCGGCGAAGGTTCCTGTTCGGCCGTTTCCACTGCTGTCCGCAAGAACAGTCGCCCCTGATGGGGATATATCTTCATCTAAGCGCCACCATGCTTGCAAACTTCCTCCGGCACGGTATATATCATTTTCAGAATATCCATCAAAGGAATTTTTTAAATCATATACTTTTCTATCTCTGTCAGTCGGGAAAATAGAACTGTCTCTACCAAACCTAGCAGTATGTCGCGAATAGTGTGATGTTAGTCCGAAATCTCTACCATGAATATCGTAAACTTTAATTCCAGCAGTTCCAGAGCCAGTTTTTTCAGAAATTTGACCATGCGAAACTTGGTATGGTCTGGTGACCATAATATTTGTGTAATCAGGATTGTTGTAAACAGAGTATTCATTTGATCTAAAGTCTCTGTATCCATCACCATCTGTAAGCATTCCGCCAATTGCAGAGAACCTACTTACAATAATAGTCTTGTTTAAGGTGCCAGATAGGTAAGAGCTATTATAATCAGTTAATATTTCAAAATGTCGATCTTCAAGTCTTCTAACATCCATAAATGTCCTAGCTTGAGTTGCACTATTAGCGCGATCTGGAAACATTAAAGGTGACATTAAAGGTTGATTCTCAACAAATTGTCTTGGATTATCAAATGCTCCAAATGAATTTACAACTTCATAATTATTTTGATAATTTCCGAGTATGGTAGAACCAGTCTTTAACTGAATGTTTCTAATGTTAACCGGTCGTTTAGCAATAAAGTCTCTGTAATAAACTGCTTTTTGTGATGCAGTCATCGGATACGGGATCACACCAACGGCATTTGCTTCTGGCCATGGGTAATCAGGCGCGGTCATTCCAATTGCACCGGAAGTAAATTTGCCAGCACAACTTGGTTCTGTTGGATCTCTCTTGCCAATTAGCAATTTCCAAGCTTCGGGTCTGTTGTAGTATCTGTCAGCAGACTCACTGTTAATAGCAATATGTCTGGATTGATGACCACCAACAGCGTAATTAGTGAATGGGCCCTGCATTGGTATTTCCATTTCGGAACCATAGGCATCATTATGTAAGTTGGTAATTGTAATATTCTGATCAGTTCTCAATCTAATGTAATCATCAACACCGCCAGTGATAGATGCACTTATTACATTGAATGGGAATGCAAAAGAACTTTTGTTTACAGTATATCCTAACCCATCAGTAAAGTCGCGACCTTGTATGACTTTTAGGTTTCGCTTTCTTTTCTTACCAACATTAGATATTTCTTGTTGTTCGAAAGCTTCTTCAGTGGAGACATTATCAAATTTTTCAGTTTCAGCAAATAAAACGTTCTGAGGAACAAAAACGCCGCCCGGTGGTGTGTAGACCGGACCTGCTGGATAAAGTGAGGTGTATGTGTAATGAATGTCTTTATTGTTTTCAAAGTTTACACCACCTTTAATTGTTCTGTTTATAGTAACATTTTCAGGATTACTAAAGTCAATAACACCATCTTTTTGTGTTTCAAGTAATCTATTAAATGTATATCGAGAGCCATCGACTTGAGTTAGTGTTGGCATAGAGGCACTGTATGTTGGTCGACTCCATTTTATTTCTTTAATTCTTCGTCTTTGGGCATCCACGACAGGACTACTAGAAACAATTTCAGAGTCTGCTATACCAGCAGCGCCGGGTAATGCTCTCTTTTCCCAAAAATTAGTATGTAAATCAGTTGGTCTAGGGGAAGCTTCTATTCCGCCAAACAAATCAGCTTCATATCTTAATTTAGTTTCTACTACACCTCTAATACTTGCTTCTGGGTCTTGTTGTTTAAAATCAATGGTGGGAAATCTAGTTTGGTATTTGTTCCTTTCCAACACATGGCTTTCAACAGTGTTATAAACATCGTTAACAAATTCAGCAGATGCTGGTATAAGTTGAGAGATAATAGTAGCTAAGGAGTCATCAAACCACTTGTAATAATCTACATATTTTTCAACAGTTGATACGTCTTCAACTCTTTGAAAGAAAATGTTTCTAAGATAATTTAATCCCTTATATTCCATCCGGTAACGATTTACTGGATCGCCTATTAGGTTGTTGAAATCTATAGAACCAGCAAAGAAGTCTAGAATCTCTTCAGATACGGCGCGATAAATACTCTTCTCAACTAAGAATACATAATTTGGAATTTGTTCAAATGTTCCGTATAACTGATCATCTTCAGATAAAATTTGAACCATCTCAGAACCAATAACTTGTTCAGGTTCAACAAATTTAAATTCATTGACAATCTTTTTGATAGTGGCGCTAGTTTCATTAGCCGCAAAGCCTGCTCCACGAGCAGTGTGTGCATAGCCTCCAATTTGGCCGGCCCAACCAAAATTATCTCTAATGAGCGCGGAACCAGAACTTATATCAGTAACATAGAAATTTCCTGTAGCATCAGAACCTGTAACACTCTGGTAATACCAATTAAGGGCAAGTGAATTAAAGTTATAACTATTTTGGTTTTCAACCGCGGTCGATATCGCATCAATATTTTTATAAGATCCTGAAATACCAAAGTTTTCTCTGTCTACAGCATGCTGTTTTAAGGAGTAAGAGTCTAAAAACTTTGTCCAGTATCTTGTTTCGGTGTATTGAACATCAGTCCTAAATGTATTATTGGAGCCGGTAATGTTTTCATTTGTTGCACCAACATATAATCTCTTGGTTGCTCGAAGAAAGTTTTGAGCAGTTGTTTTTGGAACAGAGGCGGTTAATTCAAACGAATTAGTAACGGTGCCTAATCTGTTGTTGTAGCCACGAAAAACTACTTCATAAGCATGACCATCAGAACCAGAGGAAATAAAGGCGTATGGGTAACTAGGGGGCTTTAAAGCAACAGATAAATTCCAATCTTCGTCATCGTATACATTGTAAAATAAACTTGTTGTTAATAACGGTATTGGGAACGGTGTTACTGAGGACGATAATCTGAAGAAAACATTTTTCGAGTAAGAAGAATCTCTGATTGCTTGAACTTGGAAGTTGGCATTATCAGAGCTGAAGATAGTTGTATCATTTTCTTTATCAACACTGGCTGAGTGCATCCCGAATAACGATACTGTAGAGATATGTTCTCGATCTACTTCGTCTAATATTTTAACGAACTTCGGAAATCTAACACCAACTTCTGCTGTAAAGCCATACTTGTCTTCAAATGCTAAGTTTTCAGAGCCTGAGATATATCCACGTGATTCAGAATTACCGGGTTCTTTAGCTTGATAAACAACTGCGGTAGTGGAGGTATTTTTATTTAAATTCAGTAACCGTCTTTTCTTCTGTGTTTGTTTGAGGTTGTTTCTAATTTCAAATATCTGATTATTAGAATACGCACTTAAATATACGAGGTTATCATCAATATTGAAACATCTAAATACGTTTCTAATTGATTTTTCTGTCCCCTTAGATTTAAAAATATTAGCTAAGTTGTTGTATATGTTCTGATAAATCAGGTTTTTAGTTTTATTTAAATCTTCTTGAAATAATTTTGTATCGGTCCTGTTACTGATACTTTCTAAAATATCCGCATCGATGAAAATTTCAGGAGTATATAAACCAAGTGATTGTGGTAAGTGTTGTGAAAACGGTAACGGTTCAGCAGATGAACTGTTATAGACAGCGTGTCTGAATTTAGGAAGCGCTTGAATCTGCAAATATAATTTATCGAAGTATGCACCCATTATATGGGTAAGTTTTTCCAAATCAGAAGAAGATTGATCACTGATAGTTTCTGCTTCTTCTAAAACCCAAGATGGCACGTTCTTAAGAAACATGGCATTGTTTTGTGAATCATGATAAGTTCCCAAATCCAAAAGTTCATTTTGTAGAGAAATAACATCTGGATGATTAGAATATACAATTGGGTCTAAATATTCGAACTGTGCTGCGGATGCTGAAACAATCGCAGAACCAGTATTTCTTGAAGTGGCTGTATATCCTGTCCAGACACCGTTGCATACCCTACCACCATAATCTAGAACAACACTATCAATTGTTGAATCTGATGTTATCCCTTCGTTGAATTTGTAATACATACCCAACGTTGTGTTGGATATATCAGTGTTTACTCCACCGCGTATCTGTGTAAACCAATTTTGACCAATCTGTTTTGCATTTCTTGCAACTTTCCAAAATCTAAATTCATCAAGAGAGCCACTAAGTTTTCCGGCGCCACTGTAATTTGTTATTTTAGATGCGTCTTCAAGATTCCTTGGAGCCGTCTGCAGAGCACCAATTCTACCAACTAAGTTTTTGGGATTAATTTCGTTAACAGTTGTAGAACTGATGACCTCTGTGTCATTTAATTCGCCGTTTACATAAAGCTTAATATGAAAGTCAGATCCACTGTTTTGTAATACAAAGCCATAGTGACCCCAATCAGCCAGAGTATCAATAGTTAAGTTGGTACCAACTGCTTTTTGGAAAATGCTATTGCTTCCAGATTCTACAGTCACCATCCATGGTGTCGCGGCACTGGCCGTTCCATTTAACTCAACAGTGATTCTTCCGTAGTGTGCACTTGAGCTTAATTCATTGTTCCACGCATCAAAAACTACTTGTTTTTCTGTTAAGCTTGTAGCTAGTGAACCGGTTTTAGCCCAAAATTCAATAGTGACACCTGTATCAAAATTAGATTTTAAATTAGATGTTCTTGTGCCTGAGCCATATGTGGTGGGTAAACCATTGTTAGAATATAAGTTATCGTCGTAAATATTGCTGTATTGGAATTTGCTTGACGCTGGATCGGGAATTAATTTTTTTGCAGAGTCTGTTTGACTAATAGAATTTGGGCCGGCTTTAAAGGTAATATACTCATTAGTGTTTGGCGAGCCATATCCGCCCGGGCGCGCTGTTGCAGTTCCCCATTGATTAGAGGATATAACTGCATACCCATTTGTTCTAGGGTATTTTGAATTAAAAATATGTTTCTCTATATCTAAAGATTTATTATAAAATTCGTTTAATTCAGCATCCGAACCGTCATAAGGATAAAAATTTAATATTCTTGATACTGCGCTTTCATAATACAATCTAGCAGAACCAAATTTCGCAAACGATATTGGCTCTTCATAATTGATTTGTGGTAAAAACGAATCTTGTTTTTCGCGAACAGCTTTTACATTTCTAGACGATTCGACTTCATCGAAAGCGTCTTTTTCGTTTTTATCTGATAGATATTTTCTGTTGAATAAATCCTTAGTACTCATCGTTTAACACTCTGAATTTAAATATTTTATCTTGCTCAAGCCAAGAATTAAGTTCTTCGTTATAAAAAGCAAATTTAAATCCATATTCATAACCCGGGTCGAGCAACTTCATATCAAGATTGAAGTAATTACCTGAAACATCATACGATAAACCAGTGGCAAAATCACTACCGGTATTATGCGGCACTGCTTCAAAAGCGTCAAGTGTTCTGAAAACTCTGTATGAGGCGCTCATTATAGGGTGATGTGGTGAGTTCTCCTTAGCCTTAGTATAAATAGTTGGGGACCAATTTTTATTTCTTATATACAAGTTGAATCTTGCATTTTCAGTTTTAGTATATTCATTTCGTAAATTAGTAATATTGATAAAATAGTTTCTATTATCGACAGATTCTGCTGAATTAAAAGTTTTCGGACTAATAGAACCAGTAGAAAATTGTAGAGAATTGGCATGTTCATCATCTTGTGAACCGCTATGCCATACATCATAAAGGGTTTTGATGGGAGTGTCTGATGCTGTAATCGCTATATCACAACTGTATATACCAGTCGAGACAAAGGAGCCTGTTACGCTAGTAGCACCATTAAAAAGTATTAAATTAGAACCTGAAGGCTCTGAGTTATCCGCGGAACCAGAATAAAGGCTTACCATAATTGAGCCAGTAGTTCCTACAGATGGAATATTTGTTAAGCGGCCACGGATATAATTGTATAGATAAAGCGTATTTAAGTTATCAGGACCCGATGCTACAGAACTACTATAATAGAAATCACCGCGGTCATCTCTTGTAACGCTGTCCCATCTTGCTTCTATGACCGGTCTCTTAAAAAAGTATTGAGTGCCACGAGCGAAAAATCTTTTTGTATAATATGATTTGGTTGAACCGCTAGGATTATAAATAACTGATTGGCCAGAATCTGCAGGGTCGGGAAGTCTAGGTATTCTGCTAACAGCGGAATTAAAGGCACCTGAAATAAAAGTCTCCTGACTGGCGGAAAGTGCAATACCAACCCCATAGTTCGAGTAAGTTCCAGCAATCCATTGCTCCACAAGAGGCGTGATATTGATCTCCAGATCTTCTTGACCATGAGGAAAATTTTGTTTAAATATATGAACTTCAGGGTTACCGGGTATCGATTGTGTATGATATGAACCTCCAGCAAGTAAAGTTCCATTGGTGTCGGTCCAGAAAGCTGTATTGGATGCTGACATCCAGTTAGATCCTTCGTTACCTTTGGTTACATCTTTATAATTTTCTAAATCTAAACCTACCCCTTCTTGCCATGATTGTGAAACTGCATGAACAACGATGTTTAAGTCTCTGGGAACAGTTTTAGATGTTGCTGCATCGTGAAGTTTGAGATAAAAATTGACAGAGCCCGAGCTAGGAATATTGCCTGCTGTTCTATCTGATGAAATATTATCAGTTGGAAACTTTATTAAAATTCTTGAAAGCTCTTGTGAGCCAGTCGCTTGTCGTCCATATACAGAAAAAGTTTCTAATATATCAGCCATCCCGGTATTTGCGCCGGTGCCTCTTGTTTGAAGATTATCTTGGAATGCATTTACAATAGTATTGTCCGCATTGGCTAAATATTTTTTAATTGGCATTATCTAAGTTTTCCTACTATATCCACTTCTGGAAATTTTAATTCTAAGATAGCATTATTTGGAACGATTAATTGTGAACCATCGCCAGATAAATTATCGTTTATATCAATTGAAGCGTTTGAATATTCGCTACCATTTTTCATAAAAACCTTAACTGCTAACACGTCTAAGACACCGGAAACATCTTTAAGAACCTTGTAGATATCACTGATATAAAGTGATTCTCCAATAAAGAATGTTTGTTTAAAATTGCTTTTAAGTGCATCTATACAATTACTTAGGACACTGTATTTGTCAGATGCTTCTTGAGACCTGACAACGAATTCAATACCAAAATTTAATATAAAGGGATCTAAAATATCAACAGTATCATTAATCATTCTATATTGATTAATCCAAGTTTTTAAATTATTTTTAATTGCTGAATTGGTTTTTACTAATTTGCCGTCTGTAGCTTCTGAGATAACATACAAATTTAGATTTCTTTTCTGTGAATTTGCATCTTTTTGCACTGAGACTCTTTTTATAGAACCAAACTTCGGTGGCATTCGATAGGCCATATTTTCATAATCTTTTTGAGTTACCGCTCTGTTTTGAGTTGGGAAGGTATCATAAATTCTTTGTTTGACCTCGTCAGACGATGGCAAAGTGACATCACCAACAATAGGCTCCTCATTGGAAACATCAAACGAGTTTCTGACATCTTCAATCTTTTGACTGTCCAAGTCTTGCTGATTAAGGAATTCAAAATTAGAACTATTAACATTAATAAGTTTTTCGGCGGCGACGTTAGAATTGATTGGGTTGTTAGAGCGGTAAGTGATGATTAATTCGGTGTTGCTGGGAACAATCCCAAAGCTTTCATTTTCAGATAATCTACTCGGATCAAAAGTTGTTTCAGTAACATATGTTTTGCCATATGTATTAACTGCTACGTTTTGAGGATTTTCCACTATATCTGATTCATTGAATTTACCGCTTCCAAATTGAAGTGTTACTTTGTTTCTGTTCATCAATGTTACAAATTTTCTAGAAACTAAAAACGGCTTTATGATTGATGGGACATTATCATTTTTAAAATTAGGGTTAGTTATTTCTTTATAAATCATGTCTTGTGCTAAGTAATCAACTTCAAAATATTGATTGCCCTGAGCATCATAGACGGTTATAATTTCAGATATATTATCTGCATTCAGAGTTACTTTTTTAAATTTTTCATAATTGGCAACAGTAATCCTTTCTTGACCAAACTGGCCAGAGACAACAGTTCCGTATGCTTTCACAGCAAAATGTGTTGGTGCGCCGGTTGTTGGATCATTTTGAGCAGCTACAAATGGGTTAGTTGGTTTGGCAAAATCAACGTTTTCAGTTAAAATAAAGTTTAAACTGGTATCAGTGCTGAAAGTTGTTCCTCGTTTCAAAACAGGCAAATAGGCGCGGTCGGGTCCAATTCCATGGGATGCAGCCGGAATTACTAAGAATAATGCAACTGTTCCGTAAGTCGATGGTCGACCCTCGAATTTATATCCTAAAGCTCTTCCGTGTCTGATAATATTACTAAATTGATAAGCAGTGTCCATAAAGGACTCATTGACATTATAATCTAGATAAAATGAAAGTTGATCGCCAACATATGAAACTGCATCTATCATCATGGAACCAAAAGAGCCTTCGCTAAAATCCTGAAATGTATCAGGATAAAATCTTTCAGCTATTTCAAGAAGGTCATTCTGAATAGATGAAAATTCTCTATGTGTATAATCAATTGGTAAAAGGTCTTTTTGTTTTTTTGGCATTCTAAATCCTCAATTTAAATAGTGAATTCAAGTAAATCTTTCACACCAATATCCGGTATTCCATAAGTGATCTTTACAATTAAAGCATTTGGATTGTTTTGGTTTGGAATGAATTCTAATTCCAATATAGTGACTACAGGCATATAGACTGAGACCTGCTCTACAATTTCAGATTCAATTTGTGCGAATGTTGATTCGGTAAAATTTTCAAAAAGAAATTCGTTAATGCCGACTCCGTATTCAGGAATCATCACTCTTTCGCCCTTGTTAGTTAAAAGAAGCATCTTTAAATTTTGTTTAATTAACTTTCTAAAAGATTTGATTGTTTTGTAACCATCTGCATCATCTATTCTAAGAGGAAGCTTAATTGCTAACGAAGACATATATTAACTCCAGTCTAAGTAATTATCATCAATTACGTTTTTTGCAAAGTTGACCCTTGCTATTAAGTGGATTAGGTTTAAGTTTTTTGCGTTTGAACCAAGGTATTGCCATACCTCCGGGTCGCATTTTAAATCTTTCCTTAACATTGTTGAGGTATTGTTCACCGGCACCCATACCATCTGGGTCCTCAACTTCAAATTTTCTTTTTCTGTAATATGGTCTAAAGATTTTCTTTGCCCTTCTAACAGATTTTCTTAACAACACTTGATCCCATTCATCCCATTTTCTAAAAAATGGACTAGCAAACAATTTGTTTCTTTCTGACTCATGAGCCCATCCGGCTTGCCATTCGATAGTTGAAAAATCATCAGAAACACTAACACCGGGCTTGTCGGCGCCGACTTTGAAAATACCATCAATTCCTGTTGTATATTCACCGATAGAAGGCATAAAAGCCAAATCTGTATAAATAGCAAACATTGAAAGTGCTTTTTTCATTGAAAAGATATAATCCACTGTCATTCTAAAATTGTTATCATCTCTTAGATTATCGAGTAAGCACAATAATAATTTACTATTTGCCTTAGCACCTGAGAATTCAATTACTTCCAGATCCAAGGCATCAATCTCGACTTTAGAAATTACTTTCTTGTTGCCGCTGTTATTGATACCAAACTCTATTCCATGTCTGACACCTAATTCACCTTCAACACCGACTGCCATTCCGGCGTCGTTTCTAGTTAAAGTCATCGATCCGGGATAATAATCGGATATTTTACCGGTTGCTTTGCCTCTAATTTCAGCTTCAGCAGCAGAGACGCTAGTCTCATGACCATCTAACAAAACGTATTTTCTTACATAAAATTGTTTTGTGCTACCGACTGTGTCATCGGCCAAATCTCCAATATCAATTAATTCATCTACAATGTTCTTACCTTGGATTTTAATATTTTTCGCAAATGGTACCAATGTTTCATGTGTTTCTTGAACATGTTGTTCGCCGGCCATATAAATCTCATTTCCATTTTCATCTGCGTGAATGTGGAAATATCCACTATATGGTGTTCCATTGAGTAAGGCCATTTCGTTTCCGGCAGTATATAACCTGCCATTCTCATCTTCGGTGCCAATGGGGGAATCAGAGTCTAAAGCTGTTTCAACAAATTCTACGGCCGAACTAATGTTTAAATCACCGGCGCCATTAGCGAATTGTTCAAGAAAATAGTAATCTACGTTAACCACTTGCTTTTCGGTTGACAATTGCGCTTCTTTTAAGTTTTTATGAAATAATTCAGAAATATAAGACAATTGTTCTTTTACAAGTTCTAATAAAATTAATTTTGCTTCTTCTTCAACTTCCCTTACGGCTTCTAAGATTTTTTCTTCTCTATAGCCCTTGAGTGTTTGGAAGTTTGATTTCTCTTGAGATGGTGCTTTTCTAAATTCTTTAGGAGATGGTTGATCATATCTGTCTTGTAAGTTATTTATTTTTTCAATTGCTTCCTTGACGGAAGATGGGACACTATCAGGAGTAATAGAATCGTCTAAATCATCATCTAGTCTTCTACTATACACTTGCACTGATTGTTCAAGAAATGCATACCAGAATTCATTGTCCTTGAATGGGCTTAAGAAATTATTACCTGCATTGATACATGCCTCTTCCATATTTTCTATAATATACGCAGCATAAATATTACTATAATTCTCAGGGAACTTCGGCTCGAAAGTTCCAAAAACCGGGAGCGATTTAATAAAATGTGTGCTAGCATAAATTCTAATTAAAGCAGTTATAACAGCCTCTAAACCGGCCCGAGAAGGTCTTGACAGTATTCTATTGAATGGTGCTTCAAAAACACAGTCAGGGTCTGTTTTAAGGCGTTTATCCTCCGGTATTCTGCTATAGACTTCATCGATTCTGTTTTGGATATCATCAAACCCAATTAAGTTGGTGCTGTGTGGTTTACATGGAGTATATTCAGGGAACATCAGATTGATGGCGCCCAGCCAGCCTTTATTTTTGGTTGGCTTTACATACAAAGAAGGTGACATATAATTTTGACCAAATTGAGTTGGATCTAAATAAATAACTTTTGGGTTCTTGGGATTGTCATATTGGTTGCGGCTAATACCCAAAAGAGAATCTTGATTATTAAGTTTACGTGGAGATGATGATGTTTCCTCACCTTCATCATCAATATCTCGAACTCTAAATTCTTCATATGGCACAAATTCGCCGACAGAATACGATGAATTGTATGGCTGATATGCTTGTGTTAATTTTATACCATAATCAAAATCTTCAGTTGTTAAACCGTCAAACTGTGCACCGTATTTCCATACGTCCTCGTTATTGCCAACATCATCTCTAATTTGAGAATAAATTTTACTATTGAAAGTATTGTAAATTGTATTACAGTTTTCAACGCCAATACCAGTTATATCTGATAAAGCATATACTTGCGGGGAATATAGTTTTCTTCCGTCAACAAAAGATTGTAATAAAAGTGGGAAATTAGTTTCCTCAATGGAGAGTCTGTCAAGTGTGTCATCAACAGCAAAAAATTCGTATTTATCATACTCTAGAATTGTTGCTCCTGCATCGGCGGCTTCGTCTTCAGACGTATCTCTATCTTCCCCTTTATTGAGTTTTTCTTCAATTGATGAAATACTTTTTGCATTTGTGTTTACATATTCCATTATTTTAACTCTTACATTATCGTTTGGAATATTAAAATAGCCCGTCGAGATACCATTATCAAGTTCAACAATATCAGAATAATAAGCTTTCAAATCAAACCCATAAGCGAAGTCGCTACGGCCGCTAGTGCCGTCTGCATTGGTTCTATATCCCTTTGAGTTGTCTTTAAAGGCTAATGTTATATCGGAAGTTTTCTTACGCGCTTCTTTCGTGATATTGACACGCTCATCTTCAAATTTAACATCTAGTTTTATATTATAGCCGTAATCCTGTATCTCAGTTACATTAACATCAGTGTCAAACAGGCCATCAAATCCTAATTCTTCAAAACTTTTTCTGTATACTTCTGCTTCCTGTATATCATTTGTGCCCTTGAAACCACCTGTAGTTAAAGAAATATTCAAGTCTTGGGCGCCATATTCTGCTTTGTATTGATATTTTAACCACTC
>Ga0098043_1000440_pt1 | contig 14548 bp, 10 predicted proteins | sample 9B_taG_FD_92581 | JGI IMG/M metagenome (GOLD analysis project Ga0098043, IMG submission 92581) | Marine viral communities from the Subarctic Pacific Ocean - 9B_ETSP_OMZ_AT15188_CsCl metaG | ecosystem: Environmental > Aquatic > Marine > Oceanic | place: Subarctic Pacific Ocean | collected 2015-01-10 | reverse complement strand
GGTTCTGCTACTGGGTTAGAACATTGTACTTCTTCTGGTTTAGGATGAAATCTTTTAAAATTATTAATAACTTGATCCATTAATTCCATTGCCTTTTCATCTCCACAGTATTTAGATAACTGACCACCTATTGAAGTGTGATAAGTTAATTTACCATCAGACCAACCACCAGCACCTAACATACCTGTCATTACTTCTTCGGGTAATCTATCATATGGGTTTTTACCCATATCAATAATAGTGATTTTTCCTTTAAAATTATTGTCTACTAATTTAGTTGCTGCATTTATACCTGCAACTCCTGCTCCTACAATTACTACTTTAGTCATTTTTAATTTTTATTTTTAGTTAATATATAAAAAAAAGTGACCCAATCCAAATGATTGGGCCACAGCTCCTTTCCTATTTTTTTAAATCGTCCGGCTATGAATCGGACTAAATGTTTTTAACAGTCACAACAAGTACACTCACATGAGGTACCACAATTACATTCTTTACAATTACACATAATTTTATTTTTTATTTATTATTTAAATATTTTTTAATGTCTTTTATATACTTAGTTTTACCATTTTTCTTTACAGCGATAACCTCTTGTTTTCTATTAGGTCTATGTGATACCCAACTAATATGAACCCAATTAGGATTACCATTAGGGTATTCAGTGCCAAACTCCCAAACCATTTGATCAAAATCTAAATTGTCTTTTATGTAATGATACATTTCTGCGTTTGTTTTATGTCCAAAAGTGTCGTCTATATCTATAGCCTGACCTTTCATGTGTTGTGATCTAGTACTACCACCTATTGCTGTGTTTACAGGTTCACCTCTAAAAAAGCTATTTATTTTTATTGGACCACCAACCCACTCACGTAGTGGTTCAAATAAATTTTCAGCAACTTCTTTCATACATTTTAATTGTTCTTCGTTTGGTGTATTGTCTAAATCTAATCTTTCACCAGTTCTACTGTAAGTACCTTCATGGTAACTTATATGTGTGCTAATTTTATTTGCCATCTATTTTATTTATTAAATTTTTTATTTTAGAGCATTCTTCATACTCTTCTGTTTTTATATAATATTCCATAGCGTTTTCTAAACCTAATTTCCATTCAGATTTAGGTACACTTATTATTAAATTATGGTTTTTTATTTCTGCTATCTGAACTTCCTCCGATTTACTATCTATACCTTCCGCTATGTTTAAGACTAAGCTTTTCATCATAGTTGGTTTTTTAGCTTTCGCTTCAAAATCTTCTAGAGATATGATAGGTATTTTTCTGATCAATTTATTTAGTTTTTTTAGCTTTTTCAAATGACCTACCACCAAAGTAAGCACCAATTACTGTTATTAGTACTAATTGTAATAAGTCTGTCCATTTTTGTTCTACTACAAAATTAATGGAACCTGCGTCAATAAATATCATTAAAACTGTACAAACCACCAAAAATGCTAAAACTAATGGTCTAATATTTTTTGATAACCATGAATCACTATTCATGTCTGCTTTCCAACGATCTGTGATGTTTTTTTCCATCTCAATTTCGTAGTTAGCTACTAATTCTTTAATTTTTTGCTCTGCAGCGAGTTTTTCTTCTTTTGAGGTGTGTAAGTTATCTATTACACCTCCTACATTTTTTACTAAATCTGCGGCTCCACCGCCAAATAATTTGTCTAACATAACGTTTTGTTTTTATTAATATTTAAAATTGTCTTCAAAATCTCTAAGTAATAAATTACCTTTTAAATATGCTTCCATTTCCATTTTTCTTAAATGTTCATCCTCTTGAGCATATTTAGGACTTGTGGCATTTCCTTTCATTAAGTCTCCTCTTTCATTTTGAACATGATGTATTAATTCATGACAATAAGATCTTAAAATATCTTTAGGATGCCTGTTTGTAATAAATACAACTATTTTTGAATTTTCTGGATCATAATAAGCTGTTCTGCCAAATATTTTTTTAGCATTTTTTTCATCCTTACGTAAGATAAGTTTAGGCGCTTTTTGAATATTATATTTTTGTTTAGCGTCCTTATATAATTCTGTAAATGCTTGTTTGAATTTCATTATGCTTCTGGTTCTTCAGGTGGAGAAGTAGGTGTTGGTGTTGTATCTTCTGGTGTTTCTTCTTCTCCTTTTTTCAATATAGGTTGAGTTAATAAACTACTTATTGTTTTTTTAGCTCTATGTTTTTCTTCTAAATCTCCTAAATAATATTTTCTTGGTCCTATTTTTATAGCCATAGAATAGTCTTCATAAATTATATCAAAATAATTATCATTTAAAAGAAATACTCTGTATGATGGAGGGATTGAATTTACTGCTTTTAATCCACTTACAAAACGAGGTAAAGGAAACATTTCTAAGTCTTTTTCTAAAATTTGTTTTATTTCAGGGGGTATAGGATATTTTTTTATAGTTTTTGCCTCTTTAAATAATCTAGAAGACATTTGTTTAGGTTTTTCGTGTCTTTCTTTTTTAAAAGATTTAAAGTCTTTAGCTTCTTGTTCAGAAAATTCAATTTCTAATTTAGCTTTTTTTAAATTTTCATATTGTTTTCTTACTTTATTTAAATATTGTTCAGGTACTGATACTCCTTTTCCAGCATAATGTCTTAATACTTCTTCATTAGTTTTACCATTTTCAAACATTTTAAAAAACTTTTTTACTGTACCTTCATGTAAAGCTTGTTTTTTATATTTGTCCATATAAATCATTAAACTATTACTACTTCTATTATTATAATAACTTTGTAACATTTCCTCTAATCCGTACCCTATTCTACCTGTTTGAGCTCTACTTCCGTAAAAATCTGATTGAGCTTTTGATTCTGCATCTCTTCCTCTTATCATAGCCTCTTTCATTTCTACTGCTGTATTTAGATCTACAAGAATAGGTTTAGAATCCATTACATTCATAAACCCTGCATAGCTTGAGTCTCCCATTTCTGGTAATTCAGGTAGTACTTTTTTTAATTCATCATAAGATCTTTCATATCCAAAAGCTCTAATAAACTGTATTCCTCCTTCTCCTCTACTAAATACTATTTCTTGAGTAGATCTACCTTTATATTGAAGAGAACCTAAATCTGGATAAATTGTAATTCTACCTTCACCTCTTACTACCTCATATTCATATGCATCTTTAATTCCAACTAATTTACCTTTAAGATATACTTCGTCATATGATTTATCTTGTTTAGAATTTCCTTTTAATGCTGCTATTTCTTTTTCTAATTTATCAATTTCATCTGCATATTGGTCTGCAATAGGGCCTCCTTCTGGTTCAGCCTCTTGTTCCATTTCTCTATATAATTGAGCTAAACGAGCTCGTAAATCTGCTAATTCTGAATTTTCCATTATACCTGGTGGTCTACCAGTTTTTGTAAATCTACTTTTATATTGTCCTTGGGTAGTTAAAGTAGCACTACCATATGATTGTTCTTGGACTTGGTCTCTTTTTGCTTTTTGGGCATCTCTTTTTGCTTGGGCTGCTGCTTTTTTCATTTGACTAATATTTTTAGCTTGATCTCCTGCTGCTTTTGCTCTTGATTTTAATAAATCATCAACTGCTTTTCCTTTTGATTTTAAATCATCTCTTAAATTATCTACTGTTGCTTCTAATTCATTTTTTTGTTTAATTACATTTTTTCTTAAATCTATTATATCTTGAGTTGTTTCTCTTTTCATTAAATTATCTAATTCAACTTTAAGAGTTGATATTTTTTTTCTTGTGTCATTTAATTTTTTAGAAGCTTCTGCTCTTGCTATTTCTGCTTGATCTATTGAGGGTTGTTGGGCTGCGTTGGCTTTTCCAGCTGCTGATATAGCATCTTCAATTCCTATATCTTGTATTTCAAATTGATCTGCTTGATTTTGTTGAGTTCTTTGTTGAATTTTAGCTTGTAATTGTGCTACTCTTGGGTTTTGTTGTTCAAACATAGGCATTTTTAGCCTATTATAATTAAATGGATCAGCATCTTTTCTGTAATGGCCTCCTTCAGCTCCATATACATTTTTATTTGTATAATTTTCTAATTCATCTTCATCATCAGCAAAAGGTCTAGGAGATGGAATATCATTACCATCAGTAGAATTTCCTCCACTGGCACCAGTACCTGTATATTCTTGTAAAATATTTTTAATCAGTTCTAGTAGTTCTCTCTTGGTCATTTAATTCTTGGTTTAATTTTTCTCTTACCCTAACTCCATAATCTTTAATATCTTTAGTCCATTTTTTGCTATCAATACCTCCTACCCATTTTTCGATAACTCCATCTTCTGAAATAAATCCTTCATTAGATATATTTACCATATCTAATAAATATGATTCTATTTCATCCATTTTTGAAAGTTTATTTTTTATTTCTAATTCTTTAATATATTTTTCATATTTTTCTGGTATATGTTTTAATTTTCCTTCAAAATCAATTACACAATTATAACACATTTTATGAATCTTATAATTAGGTTTATCAAAACGATTTTTCATTACCTTATTACATTTAGGACAACATAAAGGCATAAATACTTCTTTTTTAATTTTATCCAATTTAGATACTGTTTGTTTAATACCATTTTTAATTGTCCAAGTTTTTTTATTTTCTGTCCAAATGTCACCTTCTTTATATTCTTTTTTTATTTTTTTATAACCAATTTGTGTACCTGTAGAAGCTCCAGTTTTACCCATAATTAAATTACGAGCTCTATTTACATCTTTTTTATTAAATTCTTTTTTTAACATAACTTATTTTATTATACCTGCTCTTATTTGTAATTGTTTTTTTCTAAAACTTTCATCTATACTTCTACCTAATTCTTGATCTCTTTTCATAGCTGACATTTTTCCTCTCATAAGTTGATCCCTTGTTTGGTTAAATGCTTCATCGTCTATAAATACTTCATCAAACCAATTTTTTGCATTAGGTTTAAGTATTATTGTAACATTTCCAAATCGTCTACTTGTTTTACTTTTCCAATCTTCTAATGCTGATGAGTCTCCTATTTCCATTCTACTATCATCTAAATTAGGAAATGAAACAGCATCTTCATAATAAGGTTCACCTGTTTGAGGGCGAGTGAATTTTTCTTTTTTGTATTTTTTAGGAAATGATTTTTTAAGTGTTTCAAAGTCTAAATCTTCTAAACTAATTTCTATTTCATCTCCTTTTATACTATGTAATTTATTATACCAGGCTTTATATTCAGGATCTCTATCAAGATTAGCTGTTACCATGTCTGACATATTATCAAATCCTCCATCATCAAAAAGATCTAATTCTCTTTGTACATCATCTGGATCTTCAACATATTTTGAAATGATATCTCCTAATTCATCCATACTTTCATCATCAAAAACTGTGGAAGTTTGTTCATTTATTTTTGATGTAGTGTTTTGTTTATTTAAATACCCAAAAAACTTAGCTATTTTTTTTAAAGATTGTTTTTTTTCCATTTTTTTATTAATTTTCTTATTTTTTTACTCTCTCCAACTACTTTTTTAATAGAATCAGTTTCAATTCCTATATCGTCAAATTTATCAAGACCCTTGCCTGGTGTTTTTACAGGTGGATCTTGACTACAATTCCATGGATTTAAAACTGTTAAAGGGCTAGAGCCATTCCAATCATTCACATAAACTATTTTAAACACTGCATTTATTTGGTTTATAGGTTCTTCTGCTACAGCTAAAGTTCCTGTACCTCCTGTTATATCTGGTATTAAAGGTGGAGCCATGGTAGAACATTTGACACAAGTTCCTGATACCGGTCCTGATGGATCTCCCCAATTACTAAGAACAGTTGGGTTTAAAGTAGTACATTGAGCACAAATACCTTCCCAGAACCATGCTGACTGACCACTACTCCATCTATAATTAAATCCATATATGTCTGAAGCTACTGCACATGGGTAATTTCCTATTCCTGCTCCTCCTTGACCTGACCAAGTTGAACTAGGCATTCCAAATTGGCCCATATAATTTTGGGTGTCTATGGCATCCTGATGGTCTTGTGGGCATAATGTAGCTGCTGGTGGTGAAATCATAGGTCCGCCTGTAGGAGGTGGAGGTATTATTATACCTTTATTACTCCAAAATTCATCTCCCATTATTGGAGTTTCATTAGGTCCATGATGAGCACAAAATTCTTGTATTTGATGTTCAACTGGATTACCATCACCATCCATTCCAGGTGAAGGATTACATTGTATTGCTCTTATATGTTTACAAGGATTTAAACATGAACCATCGTCTACTTCTGCATTAGGATCATAATTTGGTGCGGCTTCAACTGTACACCCAAATTTATAAGTACATGTCCCATCATCTACATTTGCGTTTGTGTTATTATTTAAGTTGTTTGCTTGAACTGGACTTACCATACCATTAGATGGGTATGAAGGTGGTGCAGGTTGTCCAACCATATCATTTGGATAAGTATTTCCTGTTTGTGCTCCATAAATAGCATTGTAACCCATAGCATCCCACCATTGGAAATCCCAAGTACCATCATCTTTGCATCCTCCTATTGCACAACAAGCAGTAGAAGCTGGATTTAAATATCCTGTAGGATACATACCATCTCTAGTTCCACCAAATGGTCCACTTTGACAACCACTATTATTTTGATTATAATAATAAAGAGCATCATTACTAAATAACTGCCATCCTGGGTATACTGTTTGTTGTGCTCCTTGTATTGGGTTATTTTGATTATCTGCACATCCTTCATATTCACATAAGTCTGACACAGCATTATTACCAGGATTATTACTCCAAAGATCTCCTCTAGGATCTGTAGGAGATCCATTAAAAGCATCTGGATAATTATCAGGACAAAAATCATAATTACAAATATCATTTGGATTATTTAATGTAGCTTGTGGATCATAATTTTTAGCTAAACAACGTGAATTCCCATTAGGTCCACATGTTGCACCACCATTTACATCTAAATTATTATGATAAGTAACACCATTTATTGTTAAAGGATCACCTTCTGTATTGTCTGTACATCCCGGTTTTACACCTCCTGTACATCCATTAGTTGTATTTAAATTAGTCCAAGTTCCAAGTCCTGTATTTACTGTTCCTGTTCCTACTCCATTATAATTAAGACATAAAGCTGGATAAGCATCACACACATAATTACCATTAGGAGCTGGGAATTGATTACTTGTACAATAATCAAACACACATGAATTATCATCTGTTTGTCCTGTTAATGTTGGTCCCGTTGTTGATCCTACTGTTGTTGATGATGTTAATTTTTTTCCATTGTAAAAAGCTACTGTAGATGTTATTTGGGTTTGATTTGTTGCAAGTGGTTGAGTACATCCTGAAAATACACATGACTGATCTTCATTGACAGGTAAATTATTTGCTACATTTGGATGGGTATTATTTGCATTAGGATCTGTACAACCATTAGGGATCACACAAGGATCACTTGTGTCTGTTGCAGAAACTTGGTTTATAACAGTTGTATTGAAATTAGCAGCAGTTGAATCCGTAACATAAGGTGGATTTGGAAAAGCAGTAGTATTAGTAATGTCTACAAAATTAGTTGCACCTGGTGTAGTACAACCGTAAAAAGTATATTCACATCCTCCATCTAGAAAATCTTGAGCTGTTGGAGTCAAACCTCCTGGATCTGTTGCATTTGCATTATAATTAGTAGCTGTTGCATCTCTACATCCAAATACTTCATTATCATCATTTGTTCCATCATCATCTAAATCATAATCACACACTACTGTTCCTTGTGTTACTAAAGTTACTGGTGTTGCCGTTAAGTTAGGTAAATCGTTAGGATCAGGTAATTGTAATGTTACTTGTGGTAATACGTCTGAGTTAGTACCAGTACAAGCATAAGTTCCTGTAGCTACAGCTGTATCTAAACAAAAATAATTATTTGATGTTCCATTAGTTGGGTCCGTTTGTACAACACATCCTTCAAGAATTTCTGTTTCACAATAAAAAGCATTACTGTCTGCTTCATCTGCGAAAGGTCCATTTGGATCAGCTGTATTCCAAGAATGAAATTGACTAAATTCTGCGTAATCTGTTGAAGTACAACCTAAAATCGTAGTTGAACTACAACTTCCATTATCTGTGAATGTTCCTAAACTATTATCATGTTGTGAACCTGGATTATTCTGATTAGTACATAAATTAGGTTCTAAATTACATACCCAATTTGAATTTGTACCACCAATACCATCAGTTTCAGATAAACATCCTGAAAATGTACAAGGAAGGGTAGCATAATCAGTTGAATTGTAAGGAACATTTACGTTTGGATTGTAATTACCTCCTATTTGAGGATCAAAATCACCATTATCACATCCTAAAACAGGTGTAACTCCTATACATCCTGTATTCGTCATGTTAGGTGTTTCTGATTGATTATCAATGTCTGTGTAACTAGTAGCTTGATCATTTGTTCCTGTTAAAGTACCAGCACATAAAACTGCTGCTGCTGCACTTAAAGGTGTTGAACATTCATAATTTGTGTTTGGTAAACCATATCCTGGGGCTCCTGTTGGTTGGTTTGCGTTAAAACATCCTGTGTATGCACAATCATCACTATCATTTAAATCTGCTACTCCTACTACATTTGTAAGAGCAAGAGGATCTGGATTAGCTACTATAATAGGATCATCATTAGCATCACATAAATTTTGTCCAGGTGCTACTGTTGATCCTCCTGTTATTGTTGCTTGATTATCACAAAAATAATTATCAAAATATTGTTCAGTACATACATTGTTAAAAACACACGAACCATTTTCTATATTATATGCTGCATTATAATTAGTTGCATTTATATATGTACATCCTGGACAACCCGATGTCATTCCAAGTCCAGTATATGTAACACCTTGTTGGGTTACACTCCAATTTCCTGCTGCATTCCAGTTAGCACCAAGTGATGTTATAGCAGTAGCCCAAGTATCAAAATTTGCAAAACTATTAGTACCTCCTGTTAGTCCACAACTTATTAAAGCAGTTTCAGTGTTTCCATTATTTAAGGTTACTTGTGTTGTTGTAGGATTAGGACAATAACATCCTAATGATGAAGGATAATTATAACTTGTAGTTACATTTCCTGATCCTAGGCCTGATAAATTATAGTTTGTTTGAATATTAAAAGCTGCTATATTATTATGATCAGGATTGGTAGAAGAACAACAAATGTATTCATCAGCTATTGTAACTGACTGACAAACTCCCGCACCAAATTGTTCTGTTGGGTCTACTAAATTAGTTGTAAAAGTTCCATAATTAACATAATTAGCTGTACCTCCACTTGCAATTTGATTAGGACCTGGGCCAACGTCAGCTGCACATATATCCCAAGGCGTGCCTGTTCCTGCAATAAAACCTGTGAGGGTTGAAAAATCAGGTTCTTCTACTGGTTCTAGATCAATTGGGTCTATTTCATCTCCTGTTGTGCCTATATTTCCTGTTGGTGCGTCGACACTTGGTGTTTTTCCTTGAAATGCTAGTTCTTGATCTCTTCCACCTTTATCAGGTCCTTGTTCTTGAATAAGTTCTTTTAAACTTTGTTTAACTAATTTGTATAAATCTTTTTTTTTCATATTTTAAAAATCTGAAGCCATTCCTCCTAGTATAAATTTACCAGTTATTTTGAATGGTACATTTGCTATTTTTTCATCTCTTATTACTACACCTTCATGGTTTTCAACTGAACCCATAGGTGAATCTAACACTTTAAGTATTTCATCTCCTAATTTTTCTGTTGCAAGATAAGTTACAAAGCCCTGAATAGCTTTTTCTTTATCATTTACATCATCAAACAACCCATCAACGTTTTCTCCGTTAAGAATTGCAAGATAAACTTGTTTAGAAACAGCTCCTACTTTTTTTCTATTAACGGTGGAACTGTCTTTTTTATAGTCTACATTCATAAATATAAAATCTTCTTCAGGAATGTTATTTAATTCATTTAACCATTCTCCTAAAGATTTTGTTTGTGTGTCTTCACCTGCTTCAACTGTATATTTTTGTGATAATGCTGAATTAAAATTTGGTTTTTTAGTCATGTTTGTAGGTACAGAACCATAAACTTCAAATCCTTTTTTCTTAGCAATTGGTGATAAATTATCTAATAATGATTGTAAATCATCTTTACTGTAAGACACCTCTGAAGATACTCGTTTAGTTAATGGTCCTCTTTTACCTTGTACTTCTTTACTTTCTATTTTATTTAATCCGTGAATTGCTATAAAATTAGAACCATAATCTTGTACATTAGTTTTACCACTAACATATTCCATATTAAATAATATATTTGGATCATCATATGCTCCTAATTTTTTAAGATCTGCTTCAAGTGAAGGTAATGCTTCATTAAACATATCTAGTACATTTCCTCCTATTTTTATCATTCCATGACCATCACCAAATCTAGCTAATAAATCATCTTTTGTAATACCTTTTAAATCAAGAGGTTTTTTAGAACCTCTATCCATTACAAATTGTTTTTTACCTTCTAAATCTACTAGTCTAATAGAACTATTTACACCATCTATTTTTACTGAACCTGGATTTTTGTCTAGAGAAACAGCTGCTTTTTCAAACACATCTAATAATGATTTACCATTATTTACATTTGATAAATTAAATGGATGAGCCATATGTCCTGCTGCTCCTCCTTCTGTTAATAATATTTCATTTATTATTTTTTTCCACCAAACTTTAGTAAGTGCATTTTCTTTTTTCATACGTTGTGTTTTTTTCTTAGATGCTTCTTTACGTTGTTTGATGTAATTAAAAGCAGATCTTAAACGTTTTTTCTTTTCTGGATCTTTAGTTCTACCTAAAGCTGCTCTTACTCTCTGATGTATTAAATTTATAATTTGTGATTTACGAGCATGAGATTTACTTTTAAATGATTTTTTACTTAAAGTATCTACTATGTCTTGTCTAGTTGAAAATTTAACTTTAACCGTATCTTTTGGGTTTTCGTCTGTATATAATCTTCTTCCTGATCCCTTTGGTTTTTTACCTGTTCCTTTTTTAGGATCAGCTTCATACATAACCCCAAATGTAATACAAGGATCTTGTCCACAACCACAATTCATTCCTTCTTCTACTTTTTCTTTTACTTTTATCATACCTACCATATCCATTCCTAAATGAGGATCACAATGATAATTATATGTTCCTGATTTATTAAATTTTACTGTGTAAGTCCATCCTTCACCTACTTTATTTTTAAAACTTCCTGGGTTGTTTTTATTTCTTGGGTGAGATTTATCTCCATTTACATTATGAACTCCTTCTTTATTTATAAATTTAATAGTATCTCCTTTGTTTATTGTAATATTTTTAGGTATAAATTCTATACCTTTAGCTATAACTTCATGAATTTTTTTATCTTGGTTTTCTTTCACATTAGTTGTGGTTTTTAATGTTTTAGCTAAATTTAATGCTTTAAGAAATTTTTTATTTTTTTTACTAGGATTTTTCATTTTCTTTATTCTTGAAATAGCTTTATTTATCCTAGATAAAGGAATTTTATCTCCTGCTTTAATTTTTAATCTTTTTCTAACAGTACCTTGTTTTAAATTACCTTTTTTCTTACCTTTAGCTGCCATTTTTTCATAAGTATCTCCTTCATTTATTGTAGTTTTTGTATTTTTAGGATCTTTATCTCCTAATTCTGGGTGAAAACCTAAATACACATTAGTTACATCTCCAAAAGATTGTCCATCACCTTTTAATTCTGCAGGTATTATATTTTTAGGATCACCCCACCAATAATTTACATCATATCCTCCTGAACTTAAATAAGTTACATTTAATCCTCTTGCCATTTTAGGATTATCCGCCTGTAATATAATTTCTTGGTCTTGAGGTAATATTATAGGAGTATATTTTTTTTGTTCTTCATCTTTTTCCTCTAAATAACCTCTTTTTTTAGCATCTTTAGGACTATTAGTGAAAACATCACTTGCTTGGTATCTTACTTTTTGTACTTGATCTGCTTTATATGGGGGATACATGCCTTCTTTTTTGGCCATTTTAGTTGCTGTTGCTATTTTTACTGATTTCCAATCTTTACCATAACGTTTTTTAAATTCTTTATCTGGTAAACTTTTAGCTATTCTTTCTTCTCCTTTTTTAAGTTTACGTTCTTTTAACATGTAGGGAGATACATTATCAGGTAATATTAAATTAAGACTAATTTTATCTCCTTTATTAATATTATGTTTTTTACAATACCCACCAGGTAATTCTAAAACATTATCAGCTATTCCTGAATATGTAGGACAACCACAATTATCTATTTTACATTGACAAGGAGAACAGTTATGATGTATATTATTTATTTTTTCTTTACTTATAAAAACAATATCTAAAGGAATTTTACATCCTTTCATATGAAATTCTTTTTTAGAAATTTGATTGTAAGGAAAAATCATCCCTCCTTTTAACTCATCTCTTCCTATCATACCTGTTGTTTGTTTTTCTGGGGTATCCATTACTTCTAAAGGTATAATAGAATTGTTTATCATAACAGTACTTGTAGTATAATTTTCTGGATTTCCTTGTTCATATAATTTTCTTATAAGTGTATATTTTAAATAATCAGGAACTTTTATATATTGGTCTCCTTGTTTAGACATATCTTTTTTAAGACGTTTAAGATTTCTATTATGTTTAGCTTTTTCTTGATTGGTCATAGTACCTGCCATCATTTCACTCATATGTGAATGGGGGTTTGTTTGTCTATTATGTATTTGATCTCCTTTTCTGGGAATATCTTTTTTAGGACCAGGAACATTACTTTTAGCAAAATCATAGTATTTATTTTTAGGATCATAAAAATCTTCCCCTAAATTAGTTGATTGTGTTCCTCCTTTAGGTGGACTATAATCAGTATATCCTATTGCTATAGCCCAAGCTTCATTTGTTTGTTCTGCTGTTAAATGATCTGGAATATATTTTTGAAAATCTGAGAATTTATTTTTTTTAATATATGTTCTCATTTCAGTACCTGACACACCTCCTGCTTGTGGTGGTACTAATACTGTTTTAAATGTAATTCCTTTAGGTTCAGCAAATTTACCTATGTTAGCAAACCGTGCATCACCACTATCTTTTTCTCCCATCCCTAAATAAATGATAGATCCTTCAGGAGCATCTTGTTCTATAAAATCATAAACATCTTTTACTGGTGAATTTGAATCTGAAGGTAATATTGTAAGTTTTTTAGCTAAGGGGTCAGGATCTGTAGATCTATATAAATCCCATAATTTAAGAGACATTTCTCTTGTTATACCATCTCTTTCTTTAGCACCTATTTTTATGACTACAGTGTCTGCATCTGTGTTTGAAGCTAACCATTTAGCCATATTATAATGTCCTGCATGAGGGGGTTTAAATCCTCCAGGTAAAAGTGCTATTTTTTCCATTAATTACTACAGTTTGTTATAAATATAAACCTCTACGACAAGGCTAACTTCTTTTTTATTAAAATAGAAGTAGTAAGTTTTGTTGCATCATGTAATAATTTTGTAAAAGATTTAAAACCTAATTCAGACGGATCTTTATCACCCATTTCTATAAGATAGACTTTTTTTCCATAGGATAGAAATGTTTCTGCGTGTTTAAAAGCATCTTTAAGAGCATCTTCATCTAAGGCAAGATATATTTTTTCAACTTTACTTTCTATAATTTTTTTCATCAATGTAGTAGAAATCTTTTTACCAAATAAAGGAATTGCGTTACGTTTTATAGCCATAGCATCAAACGCACCTTCACAAAGAATAATGGGAAGATCCCAATTTATATACATTTCAAAACCAATTATGTCCTTTGTACTGGAAGCTAATTTATGTTTAATGTATGCGTTTTTATCAAATGATCTACCTACATAATAATTTAAAAAGCCATCTTTATCATATGAGGGTATTACAACCATATTTCTTAATTCTCCCTGTTCACAATAATGTAAATCATATTTAACTACGTCTTGAGGTGTTATTCCTCTTTGATTTAAATAATGTAATGCATGTTTTGACATTATCGCTGAAGATGACATTATAGGCGTTACTCCTTGAGGTAAATGCAGAGAACCTGTAGGTATTTTTGTAGTAATTTGTCTTTTAAAGCTATATTGAGAGTCAATTTCTTTTAAAAGATCATATGCTTTTGGTGATGCTTTTACCTGTTTTAGTAATTTAAATGCTCTGTGTCCTTTATAACCACAAACCCAACATTGAAATTTTTGTGTAGATAAATTTAGTGTTAATTTTTTCTTATGATGGTTACAAGAAGGACAAGTAAATACAGCTTCTTCACCTCCACGAGCTGGCTTACTTCTACCTAAAATTGATTCTAATAACTGTTTTAATAAATCTTCTTTCATCTAAAATCTCTATCATAAAACTTACCTAATATATTATCATTAAGATATTTAGGTGTTTCTAAAACTTCTAATATAAATTGATATTTACATTCTAAATATGTAAGTTCTTTTTTATTAAAAGCCACTTGTAGGATTTTTCTTT
>Ga0098043_1000439_pt1 | contig 14553 bp, 19 predicted proteins | sample 9B_taG_FD_92581 | JGI IMG/M metagenome (GOLD analysis project Ga0098043, IMG submission 92581) | Marine viral communities from the Subarctic Pacific Ocean - 9B_ETSP_OMZ_AT15188_CsCl metaG | ecosystem: Environmental > Aquatic > Marine > Oceanic | place: Subarctic Pacific Ocean | collected 2015-01-10 | reverse complement strand
TAACATTTCTTTCTATAAACTCTTTTCGCATTCTATCGCAAATCCAGTTTCCATTTGAATCGTTTATATAAATTTTCATTTACTTATTTTCATAATAACTTCTCCAGCATTTTTTTCTGGCGATCTTTCTCCAAACATATGACCTCTAAACTCTACTAGTTTGCACTTAAAATTATATTTTTGTGATATTGAATCTACTATTTCTTTAACTTTAAACTGGTTTGGGTCATAATCATCCCATACTATATACCCGCCATCTTTTACTACTTTCATGCAAACTTCAAAATCATTAAGTATAATAGATTTATTATCATGTTCTCCGTCTATAAAGCATACGTCAAAATAATTTCTATACTCATCTATAATGTCGGGGTAATCATCGACATGCTTAAATTGTATTTTTTCTTTTTCAGTAAACTGTATTAAATCATATAAGTCCGAGTTAGAAACAAATGCTGGTTTATAATTAATTGCCTCGTATTTTTTTTTATTGTGCGGAATTATATCAACAGTGACAACTTTGTTGATGTTATTTATTAGTGATATTGCATAACTAGCAGTGCCTCTGCCAGTGCCTATTTCAAAAAAATTTTTTGCTTTAATGCTTTCTGCAAAAGCTTTGATAAAAAACGTTTGTTCCATTCCATAATCAAACTCAAACTTTTGCTTGTCTTTGACTCGAGTCTTGGTTAATGAACATATATGACCAATTTTATCTTTATCATCATTTGGTGCATACTGCACTGATTCAAAAAAATCTTGTAAGGTTAAAGTTTTCATTATTTAAAAAATACTTAGTTTTCTCCAGGTTTTTAATACTCCAGGTCTTACTAATACGAAATTTTTTCTTAATAATTCTGTTGTTTCTTCTTTTTCTCTATCTAGATCATTTGTCACGCCTTTTTCTTCATGATCGATCCATGTTTCAATTAATACTGTTTCATTCGGTTTGCAATACTTGATCAAATGTTCTATAGCTGCATATGGTTTATCCATATGCTCTAAAGCATCTATCATAAAAATAATATCAAACTTGACATCTCCATACTCTGGGAAAGTGTCTGGATCTATTTCAAATTTTTTAGCATTTTGTTTTCTTCTTTTAAGTCTCCAGTCTGCAAATTCAAGGGTTTCTGAAGGGACATCTGATAAATAAAAATTATAATTTAATTGTTTAATATTGTCCGCTAGCCAGTTTGATATTGGAGCTACACCACAACCGTACTCAAGTATGTCTACTGTTGATTTAAAAGGCTTATGTTTTAAGTGTTCTAAACCTTCAAATCCTGCGCCATATGCTGGTCCATCCTTGTGATATTTGCATTGACGAAAACATGACCAAGATCCTATGTCTTTGTAAAATTCAAAAATTTGAGCAGAGGTCTCTCTAGGTTTGCTTTCCCATATCTCCTCAAATGTTTTACCTGAAACGGGTTCGCAAGTTGGCGAACCAGGAAGATCTGGTTTTCTTCCTTTTTTTCTAGTTCCTAATAAATCAGCTTCTTGTGGGCTAACATTATAATATTCACAGAGATCATCGTACCAGTTCATAATTTTAAAATTGAATTTACTTTGTTTATAAACACTGAGGCATACCAATCTTGAGTATATTTATTCATTAATAAATGTCCTCGTTGTGTAATCTTCTTAAGTTTTTCTTCGTTATCTAAATAGTGTTTAAGTTTATTTATAATAGTATTGTTATCATCTTCTACATTTATTTCAATAACAAATTTTTCAAAAGCTCCTTGCTCTTCATTTGGTATATCTGCAGCAATTGCTGTGTTGCAAGCTGGTATTTCAATGTATTTTCCAAATCTGCTTTTTGGCATACCAGAACAAGTAACACATATTTTTGCAGAGTTTATTGCTTTCGCAAAATCTACAGCATATCTGTTTTCATGGGCATCTCCTAAAATATAGCCAGGATGTTGATATACTCCAACTTTATAATCATCGGACATCTCCATAAGAACTTCTAACATCTTTTGTCGTAATGGATAATGTGGGCCAAACTTTGTTGTTACATGTATAGCTCCAACTAAAAGTATATCATGAGTTTTGGGTAGCTTGTAATCCTTAAAAATAGTTCTTTCTGCACAATGCGGAATGTTTATGAAGGTTACTGGTTTGTTAAATTTTCTATCTTTCCAATTTTCCCAATCATTTTTGTGATGACAGATTACGATATCAGATGACGACTCATTAATTTCTTTTGATGTCCACTCGTCGTCGTACATCTCGTTGTATCTAATGCATTTTGTGTATCTTGAGTCTGCGAAGCCATTTATTTCCAAGGGTTTATATCCAACAATAACGTCTGGTATGAAATTATTATTAGCTAAATTTTCATCTACTGTTTTGCTGTTATCAAAATTTTCCCAGTTTGGCCCCGTCCATAAAAAATTATCTTTGCCAGAAAGTTTTTCAATAGCTTCCATAGAGTGAAAGCGTACCCTTGACATTTTTTTTAAATAATGTTCTTTATCACATATATAAGCTATTTTCATAAATATTTTGCCTTTAATTTTTCGAACAAACAATTTTTATCATAAGTTTTATTTTTGTTAAAATTATATCGTCTCCACATTTCATTCCATAAGTGAACAGTGTAACTTTCAGATAAGTCAATATTGCCAAAAGCTTCATCAAAAAACATACCAATTTGTTCAAATCCTATAGGATTAAAAAGCTTCCAATTCTTTACTTTATCTTGTAAATTTAAATGATTAACTCCTTTTCCTACTAATCTTGGTCCAACTGTTCCCCATTCTAAAGTTTCTTTATTTTGTTCGCAGCAAAAATCATAGCAAAACTTTGAAAATTCACTTTTAGGCGGCGTTTTTATAATTCCAGAAGTAATATGTGTCTCGCCAGAAATAGTTTTCTCGCTTGCAAAAACATAATCGTCTTTTATATCAATAGGTTTAAGGCATACAATGTCTGTATCGGTCCACCAGTTACCTTTTATTTCTAATAATTTATATCTAAAATAATTAGAAAAAGCAGAATAGCTGCCTTTACCTAAACCAACGTTATATGCAAATATTTCATGTTCTGGTAGTATTTCTCGAGCATCTTTAACGTTACAGTTGTCTGGAATGTTCTCTATTTCTTCATAAGCATAGAGATCGAACTCGTGGTTGTTTTTTATAAATGAATTTATACAAAGTTTTTCTACATTAGAAAGCCTTTGGCCTATCCATAAACTTTGTATTTTTTCGCTCATTTTTTCCAATTATTACTATTCCAAAGAGTGCTAATCGTTTCTTCGTATAGCTCATCTTGATCCATTGTCCATCTAGAATCTGAAAGTTCTCCACCATGCGCATCTGATAGTTTTTTCCAATTATCTTCTAAAATTTGATTTTTATAATGTCTAGCTAGTCCCATTCTCAATAAGTCTGCAGATTCTGCGGGAAATCCAGAATTATAAAGTGCAGCAGAAAATTGTACAATAACTTCTGGAGGAAAGTCTAAATCCATAGACTTTACCCAAGATTGTGTTCTATTATTTTGCCTTCTTCTTGCAAACCTTCCTAAATTTGTATAAGTTGGATCATCATGAAAAGCAACAGAGTCATGATTATGCATAATCTTAAAACCAGAATCTCGACATCTTTTCGCAAACCATGTGTCTTCATTGTGTTTTCCTTCTGAATAATCTTTTAAGTTGCTCATGTTGTAAATTTCTGATGAGTCATATTTTATTTTATCAAATACATGTTTTTTCATTAACCATGAGCATCCGCCTGACATATAAAGATGATCATCTTCCTGGTCTGCTTCTAGTGTAATATGCCCATTTTTGGGGCTTTGATAACATGCATGATCCCAATATCTTCCTCCATCTGGAACCCTTATCTGGCAAGTTAGTATATCATATTCTTTATTAAATTTTAATAAATTTTTATACCAAGATTTTGTCAATAATAAATCGTCATCTAATATAACAATATTTTCAAATTGAGATTTTTCGCAACCAGCATTTCTCATAACACCTAATTCACCACTTTTGGCTGCTTCTAATAATTCTATTTTTGTAGTGCAATCAAATATTTCTTTTGTTATTGAAGTTGTATTACCTACTATTAGTATTTCATAATTAGGTATTTTTTGTAAAAAAATACTTTTTACCAACCTCTCAAGGTAGTCTATCTTTGTCCCACCAGTTATTATAACAAAACTAATATTCATCTTTTAATTATCGAAGTTCTACTGTAATTTTTTGTTCTTTTTCTGCAAATATACTGATTATTTTGTAATCTATCTAAACTTCTTTTTATAGTAACGTGATTTACATTTAATTCAACCGCCATTTTCTTGACTGGCATGTATATTGCTGGTTTTTGACCAACCTTTGAAACAAGATATGAATAAACTTTTATATCACAATCTTTTAACTTACCAGAAACAATATCTGGAACCATATCTCCAGGGACTTTTATAAAATAACTCACTCAGCAAAGTGTAAACTAACTTTTTTTACATGTCAAGTAAAACTTTTATGATACCTACTACAGTGCAAAAAAGAGACTTACATTATTATTAGATTAAAAATATTATTAGAAGTTATTTAATATTATTTGAATATACAATATATACCCATATGGTATTATATATACTAATAAATCAAATATTTTACTTGAATATATTATTTGATTATAATATAATTCATTTTATGATTTTTCCACAGATTATAGGCATCTCGGGATACGCTAGGGTTGGTAAAGATTCTTTTGGTAAGATATTATCACAAGAATTATCTGTTGGTTACAATAAATCAGCCAAAAGATTGTCTCTAGCTTATGAATTAAAAAAAGATTTAGATACATTTTTGCTTAAAAAGTTTAATATTTCAGCTTTTACAGAGGACTCTGAAGAGAAAAAATTTATTAGACCATTGTTAATCTGCTATGGAACTAATTTAATGAGAAAAAAAGATCCTGACTGCTGGATTAATAAGTTACAAAAAACTATTGACATTAACAATGCTTCTGGTATAATACCTCTCGTTTGCGACATAAGATTTGAAAATGAAGCCGATTGGATTCACAGGAATAATGGAATATTAATAAATTTAAAAAGATTTGGTATAGAACCTGCTGATGAAAATGAAAGATTTAATGGTCCAATTTTAGAGTCAAAAAGCGATTTAAATATAGACTGGGAACAAGTTGAAAATTTACAGTCTTTAAAACCAAAAGTTAAAGAAATTTTAGGAACAATTTTAAAATGAGCAATAAAATAGATGATATTGAATTAGTCGAAAACATTAAAAATGAAAAAAATGTTGACCACTGTCTTCAAAAATTAATTGACAGACACACTGGTATTTATTTAGATATTGTTAATAAATATACCCATCATGCAAACAATTTAAATAAGCTTGACTTGATAGATGAAAAAGACTATAATATCTACCAGACAGCTTTAAAATATAAAAGCGATAAGGGAACAAAGTTTCCAACTTTTTTAGGTAATGAAACAAAATGGATTTGCTTAAACAAGCAAAATAAACTTAAAAAAGAAAATAAAATATCATTTGAAGATATAACAGAAGTTGATCTAACCATAGAAGAAAATGACAAAACAGAAGTGCTCGACCTCTTTAAAAAGACTATTGAATTATCGAAAAAGCATGAAGATAAAAGGGTAGAAAAAATATTTGAAATGAGATATATTATTGGAGAAAAAAATAAAGTTATGCCATGGAAAAAGATTAGTAAAGAATTAAATATGAGTATACAAGGCTGTATAAATATTCACAACTCTGCTATCGAAGATTTTAAATTAGAACTAAAGGATAATAATTATGTATAATAAGTATATATGTGTAGGGAATCTCACTAGAGATCCAGAAACAAGACCAGTAAATGATAGTGATTCTGTCACTAATCTAGCGGTTGCGATTAACAACCCGCTTAATAAAGATGAAGTTTTTTATGCCGATGTCCAAGCATGGGGCAAGGTTGGTGAAAACTGCGCCAAATATTTAAGTAAAGGCAAACGAGTTTTAGTAGAAGGTCGCCTTAAGACTAACTCTTGGACTTCAAAAGAAGGTGAAACAAGAAATCGAACCTATGTAGTAGCTAACTCAGTACAGTTTTTAAGCCCAGTAGGTGAAGGTTCTGGAATGCCAGAAGTTGGCACGAAAAAGACTGCTTCCCAAAAGAAGGCGCAAAAATCTGTGCAAGAAGAAACTTTCTCTGAGGAAGAAATCTTAGAACACGATAGCGTTCCATTCTAATGAAATTAGTCGTTGATGTGCCACTAAACTCTTTAAGTTTCGGGAATGTATCCCTAAACTTATTAAGAGAAATGTATAAAAAAGAAATGGACATAGCTCTGTTTCCTACTTCAGGTCAAGTAGACATTGAAGCTTTTGACAAACTAGATAAAAAATTTATAGATTGGATACAAAAATCTATTGATGAAAGATTTAAAAAGCTTGATAAAGAAACTCCAACATTAAAACTTTGGCACATCAACGGCGCTGAAAATAGAATTACTCCTAGACAGTATTTATTTACTTTCTATGAACTCGATGCTCCTACGGAAACAGAAAAGACGATTGTAAAATTACAAAATAAAACTATCTTTAGTAGTACATATTCTAAAAAATGTTTTAAGTTGTTTAATTGCGATAATGTTGATTCTGTTCCGTTGGGCTTCGATACAGATTTCTATAAAACAAATAAAAAATACCTAGAAGACAAAATACATTTTGGCCTTATTGGTAAATTTGAAAAACGTAAACACACAAGAGATATTATTCAAGCTTGGGCGAAAAAGTATGGTAACAATTACAAATATCAGCTATCCTGTGCAGTTGTTAATCCTTTCATGAAAGGCGAACAAATGCAGCAAGTATTAGATCAAACTCTCAATGGCAAAAGATATGGTAATATAAATTTCATTCCATACCTTAAAACAAATTCAGAAGTAAATGATCTTATCAACTCTATTCAAATTGACCTTGGAGGCATGAGCGGCGCAGAAGGTTGGAATCTACCTAGCTTCAATGCAACATCTTTGGGTAAATGGAGCGTTGTACTAAACGCATCTTCCCATAAAGATTGGGCGACAGAAAATAATTGCGTATTAGTTCAGCCAAATGGCAAAGAAATTGCCGCTGATGGAGTATTCTTTAATCAAGGCGGACCTTTTAATCAAGGTAATATTTATACTTTTGATCAAGATGAATTTATAGCGGCTATGGAAACTGCTGAGTCTAAAGCTGGTATTGTAAATGAAGAAGGCCTAAAACTACAAAAAGAATTTACATACGAAAAGACACTAAATAAAATATTAGAAGTGATACAAAATGACGCACCTTAAAATGAGTCACACTGTCACAATGTCTCATATTGAGACAAAAAATACCAATTAAATATAAAATACATGTTGGCACATTTCTTGCTAAAGTATAAGATATGAATAAATTAATTAATAATTTAAACCCAATTACAGATATGTTTTTAATAGACAATAAAGAATATGATCCATTTACCGATTTTTTTACTACATTCAGTAAAGCATTAGACACAAATCATAGAACCGCATCATTTAAAGATGATGGAGATGTTTATACTGCAACTGTAGAGCTACCTGGATATAAAAAAGGTGAAGTTAATATAGAAATCAATGATGATGTACTAAAAATAACTGCAGAAAAAGAAGGTAAAAACCAATATGAAAATAGATTTTCTATTAAAAACGATGTAGATACCAATTTAATTAACGCTTCTTTAGAATATGGCGTTCTTACTCTTGTTTTACCCAAGAAAGAAGTAAGTAAACCTAGAAAAATTAAAGTTAAATAACTATAATTTAGTGTAATTTAATATTATGAAAAGACTATATATCTTATCTATTATGGCGCTTATGTTAGTCACTACTAATTCTGCACAAGCAGGGTGGTTTGGTGCTGACTGGAAGCCTGTACCCACGGTCAAGGCATTTTGGCAAGAGCTAAAATGGCCGCTACCATCACTTTGTGTTGGAGCTAAAGCAGGCGCAATGCCTGATGCAAATCTAACTACAAAAGGCTTCAACTTTAAGATTCCTTATTTGGCAGTAGATGTGCCATTTCCATCTGTGACTTTAGGCACTAAGGAAAGCAGATTTACAATTGGTCCTAATAGTTCTAGCAAAAAAGACAAAAAATAAAAAAAGGTATAAGGTTAAATGCTATCCCGCATGCTTAAATAGAGTGTGCGGGTTTTTTTATAATGACTGAAAAAGAAATACACGATAAGATTTTAGAAATCAACAGAAACTTTGATTTCGTAACTTCTTGTATTAAATTCTATAAACAAGAGTTTGAAAACCTAGAAGACGAACTAGCATACTGTAGCAAATATTCTTGGTTACCCGATCATAAAGAAAAGGTAAAAGAAATACTTTATAAAATGAAAGAAGTAGTAAGGCGAACAGAACTTGAAGAAAAACACTTTGATGCACTTGAAAAACAGCTTGATGATATACAAGATAACTTGTGAATAAAACCAAAATAATATTTTGTTTACCAGGTCGAACTTTTTCTGACAATTTTTTGAAGAGTTGGACAAATTTGCTTGTTGAATTACCTAAGCAGAATATACAATGGGGACTTTCACAAAAATACCATGTTAACAGATACTTCGTTTGTAATGCCTGCCTCGGAGGAAACTCTTTAGCAGGAAAAAATCAAAAACCATTTCAAGGCAAAGTTGATTACGACTACTTAATGTGGATCGACAGTGACCAAGTATTCAAGCCAGAAGATTTTTTAAATTTATTAAAAAAAGCACAAGAAACAAAAGTTAGTATACTGTCTGGGCTATATTTAATGCAAGGTGGCAATTTCTTCGCAACCGTAGAAGACTGGGATAAAGAGTTTTTTAAACAAAATGGATTTTTTAAGTTTTTGGCTCCCGAGGATGTTTCAAGTAGAAAAGACATATTTAAAGTTTCTTATACTGGATTTGGATGGCTGCTTGTAAAAAAAGGAGTATTCGAATCTTTAGAATATCCATGGGTACGACCAACTTGGTTTGATGAAGATGGCGTATTTGAAATGACGACTACTGATTGCGGATTCATGCACCGTGCCGCAGAAAAAGGACATCACACTTACATAGATCCAACTATCATAGTTGGCCATGAAAAAACTAGTGTATTAACAGTAGACCCTAAAAATTTACCACCAAAAATAGATTTTATACCACCACCAGCAAGATGATTTATTTATTTTATAATACAGAAACTGATGAATACCGCGAAGTACAAATGAGTATGAAAGAATATACTCCATATCGCGGCGAAAACGGCACAGAAGACTCTTGGGAGCGCGTATATGAGACTCCACAAATAAGCATGAGGAATTCTACTGCATCAAAGATGGACCCATATGACCAAAGTCAATTTATTGACCGCACAGGCAAAATGAAAGGCAGTGTGGGCGACATGTTAGACTACAGTAAAGAACTTAGCGATAAACGCGCTGAAAAAAATGGCGGAGTTGACCCCGTTAAACAAAAATATTTCAGAAACTATGAAAAGAAAACTGGAAAAAAACATCTCAGAGATAAAAAGTCTTATGAAAGTAAAAATGTAAAGGTAGACTATGATTAATGCTTATCTATAGCATTAGCGAGTTTAAGTAACCATAGACATTGTTGGCCAGTCCTAAAACTAGAGCCAAAAACATTTATATTTTTTAAATTTTCTATTTGCAACTCAACATCATTTGATATATTATCTTCAAATATGTACCAGTCTTCATATATAATTCCAATATCATCTTTATGTTGAACGTTTGAAAATAAAATTGTACCACCCCACTCTTTCATTAGCTGAACTTGTTTGTTTTTCCTGTCTTCTCCAACACAATAAATATCATGCTCTACAGTCATAAATTTTGGTTTTATATTTTGATTTATTAGATTACTGATGCTACAATTTGTATTGTCATCGGTATCCACAGAAACATATTCATATTCTTTGTGACTCCCAAAATCACAAGTTGTTACGTCGGCTTGAATAAAATCACATTTTCTTTCGTTATACCCTAAAAATGTTTGCAGGTCAATGCAAGTTCCTGTCCAATCATTTTTCTCTAATAACCAAGTATTAGAAATACAATTTGGGCAACCAGCACCTATATCTAAGAATCTTTTTTCATCACTTTTCTTAAAAAGCTCTAAAGCAAACTCATCTTGACAAGCTTGACTCTTTCCAATAATACTTTCTCTAGTAATTTTACTAAATTTTTGATATAACCAGTCACCTTCTATAGTCATTTATTATAACTCCATAATTTTCTTTATTTTAGTCATCATATTTTGTATTGTAAATTTTTTAACAAACTCTGATGCAACAGCACCTTTGGCTATTAATTCTTCTTGATTATTATAGCAATACTTCATTTTTTTAATTAAGTCATTCTCATCATACTTAGACCACAAACCACCAGTAGTTACACTCCATGGAGTGACATCAGCTAAAACTTCAGTGTATTTTAGTGGATAAGAATTTTCTTCATTCATAAATTCTTTTAGTCCTCCATAAACTGGAGCTATTACAGGTGTGCCGCATGCCATCGACTCACACTGCATCATACCCCACCCCTCCGCCGAAGCTAAAGACACAAAACAATCTAACGACTGATACCATTCGGCCATCTCGTTGTCTGTTAAGCTCTTGCTGAGATACTTTATTCTATCATCAGTCAACCTCACATCTTTAGAACTTTTTACTTCAAGATGAACGTTTTTATATTTATTTATTGGAAACGCTTTTAAAAATATTTTTAAAGTGCTTTCTAAGTTTTTTCGTGGATCATCATTACCTATTCCAATTTTAAATATTTCTGATTGCTGCTTTTCTTTGAATTTAAAAATTTCAGTATCAACAAAAAGAGGCACTTTATAAACAGGCACCTTTACGCCACTAGATTTTAAAGTTTCGATATTCCACTCATTAGGCACTATAATATTTTCCATTTTATTCAAAGCTGTCACACATTTGGAATTTAAAGCCGAACACTCCCACATTGTGAACAAAGTTCGTTTCTTCTCAGGTAGCTGATTCCAGCTTTCAAGGCCAACATCTGTCACTTGCATTGGTGATATCATCAGCTCTTTACAATGAAATTTTGAAGGCGGCAACGTCTTAATCATATAGTCTTTATACTTATTAAAAGTATCGCCCAGTCCTTGGGCTAGTTGAGTAAAATATATTTCTTTGTCTTCTTTTATAATATTTTCCGCAATCACTTCAACCAAACGCCCATACCCAGAGACAACATTAAAAGGCGCGCGAAAAACAAAATATTCGTTTTTTTCTTTATTTTTTAATAAACTGTTTTGTTGCCATTTTTCTGTGCCTGCTCTGGTTACACTTTCTTTTGCTCCGCCTGCGCCAATATACGATTCCGCAGAATGATGACCGCCCTCGTCTAAATGATTACCTATACTATAGTCGCAAATGTCTAAAATAGGAAAATCTACATTTTTATCTATTCGTTTTTCATAAGCTTTATACCAGAAATAGCATATTCCTTGTGAAAGTATTCCATCATCAACTATTGCTCTGGTGTCCATACCTATTCCACAAGCTTTTCTTACTACCTCTTTCCAAAATCTTTCTTCTCCGTTGTATATTTTATTTGAATCAAGCCTAAGATTGTAAAATCTACGCCAGTTTATAATGTTACAAGTGGTTGTATTTGAAACAGCTTGAACTTTTATTTTATCTCTAACCTGAAACTCTTTATAATTTTTTATGTCAAGGTTAAATGGCTTATGCATTAAATGTCTCGGCAAAGGATCTTCTCCAAAATAACCAACCATAGATTCGGGCCAAACTTTATTCTTAGAATGTTCTTGATAATACCCTCTGTGACTTTGCGCGGCGACCATTACCGTTGAAGGTGAGTTTTCTAAAACTGCTACTGCTTCTTCTGCCCAATTATTTCTCCATTCATAATCTTGTTCAAGCAGAAACAAATATTTTGGATTCTTATAAGTTGCATAGTTTAATATAAATTCAAGAATGCAACCCTGCCCTTGATTTTTTCCAAAGTGCAATAAATTAACGTCTTGCACGCCAGAATGCCTATATACATAATCAAAAACTTCTTTTGTGGTGCCCTTATTTGATCCATCATTGCAAATTAACACCTCGCTAAACTGAAAATCTGTATTGCAAAACATGGAATCTAAAGACTGCTCAAACATGTCCAGTCTATTGTGAACCATTAATACTAACATTGAATACATAATATATTATTTTGGATCAGGGTATTGATACCAACTATCACTCCTCCACGAGCAAACCCAATATGTTACCGCATATGATTCTGAAAAATTATTTTGTTTATATTCGCTCCCCAAAGAATTAGATTTTTCTAAATTTCTTATATTTCTTAGCGAGTCGTCTACGTGATCTTGGGTCCAGCTTAATGCATAAAAGTATTCTTTAGGTAAAATTTTTATTTTATCTTTATTTGGATATGTTAAATAAGCATCTCTAATTGCTATTGAGCCAGTATCATATTCTACGATTCCATCTGTTATTTTTCCATAATCAACTCGCTTAGCAGCTAAATCCATATAATGAGTCCAAAAGTCGCTGCCTTTTTTAGATATCATTAAAGCATTCGGCAGGCTATGCTCTATTCCCCCACCCGTGGTATCCATTTCTCCTAAAATCACTTCATAATCAGAAAACTCTTGAAGTAATGGCTCAAATTTCTTTAAACACTCAAAATCCAAATCAGCATATACACCGCCATACATATGAAGGTAGCAAGCTCTGACAAAATCAACACATTTTATATTTTCTGTATAAGAATTATAAACTTCTAAATATTTACTATAATAAGTATTAACTATAGCATCATTAGTTTTATCTGTCCAAAATTTATAATCAAAGTCGGGGTTCAAATCTTTCCAAGTTTGTGACCAACGAAGATGTAAATCATTTAAATTTTCGTCTTTCCAAGATTGATGTATAATTTTAGGAAACATTACATGTTTGGAATATACTGCGCACCGACAACGGTTGGTTGTGAAACAAGTTTTCCGCTAATATGAATAATTTTGTCATAAGCCCCAGAAAAAGCCAGATTGCATATTTCTGATTGTGTTTTATCGACACCAGACACAAGCGGCAGCTTCGCATCGTGATATGCCATTTTTCCATTATCGCTATTTTCCATATGAAACCCAACGATGTATTCATCTGGGGGATTTCCACCTAATTCGTATCTTACTACTTTATATTGTATGCTCATTGTTATATATTATTATGAATAAAAGGCTAAATATCTATCTGTTCCATTAACTTTTATCTTAAGCCATCCTTGGTGATCATGCGTGCTTGTGCTAGTTGTATGATGTACGTTCTTGGAACTGGACTGACTTCCATCTGAGTTAGCAAAGTCTATAAAAGGAAGAGTATTTGAATTTGTCGTTTTCAACAGAAGCTGTTGAGCGCTTGACGCCGCAGCTCCAATACCAACCGTCTCTGTTCCAGCGTCGACCATGATATTGTTGCTTGTAGTATCAGTATTAACATGAAAATCTACGTTCCTATTATCACTATTAAATATTGTGTCCGTAGCGTTTAAAGTATTTTCGTTTGTGCTTCCAGCTGTAATTTTAATTTGATTTGGAGTAAAACCTATTAAGGTATCAGAATCGCCATCATGAACAATAGCAGTCGTGACACCTAAACTTGTACAGTCAACTGTGCTTGTGGAAACAATTGGATCATCAACTCTTAATTTTCCCGTTATACTAACATCACCATCAACTTGGAGTTTTGCCTGTGGAGCTGTTACTCCAATTCCAACGCTTTGATAGTGAGTAATCCGCATTGCCTCTATCAGATTTGGCCCTCCATCTGCATCTGAGGTAGAAAAAGTCATGGCACTAGTATGAGTACTAGAAGGCTCAAGTACTCTAAGCCTTGCAGTTGCACTTGTACTATTTGCTGTCCTACGAAAATCTATATCTCTTACGTGACCAGGAGCTGTATTACCAAGAATAATTCTATCATTTGCGATCAATTGACCTGTTATACTAGCATCACCATTAACTTGAAAGGTTGCGGTTGGGGCAGCTTCTGCGCCAACTGTTACTTGTCCTCCATCATATACTCGGAGACTTTCTGAGCCTCCCTGCCTGAACACCCTCAAAGAAGTAGTGTTACTATTTGATCCTGCTCCTAAAATGTTACATCTCGCACTAGTAGTATCAGCAGTTCCTATATTAACCCTATTACCAGGAACGCGAATATCAGCATCTACTCTTAATTCGCCTGTTATACCAACATCACCGTTAACTTGCAGCGTTGCTTGTGGAGTTGTTACGCCTATTCCGACATGTTGACTATTGTCCAAAGTCATTACAGTTCCAAGAGTTCCCTCGCTGCTTGTTTCTGTGGCAAACTGCATTCCAAAGCCCTTAGTGCCTCTAATTCTATTCGTGTTGACATAAGCACTACCAGCATCATTAAGAGATGTAAATAATATACTTGGAATTTTACTTCCAGCAGTGCTGT
>Ga0098043_1000438_pt1 | contig 14564 bp, 18 predicted proteins | sample 9B_taG_FD_92581 | JGI IMG/M metagenome (GOLD analysis project Ga0098043, IMG submission 92581) | Marine viral communities from the Subarctic Pacific Ocean - 9B_ETSP_OMZ_AT15188_CsCl metaG | ecosystem: Environmental > Aquatic > Marine > Oceanic | place: Subarctic Pacific Ocean | collected 2015-01-10 | reverse complement strand
TTCAGCAGTCCAGTTTGTCCCAACATCGAAATCAGCATGATCAGCTATTGATAGATAATCATTAGTTCCATCAAAATCAACAGACCTTGCAGTAGCCGCGTCAGATTCTCCACCTGCGAATAGGTAGGCAACATATTCACCATTATTAGCATTTACTCCATCATCAGTACCAATAGAAAATACTGAGCTAGTTGGTAAAGTAGCGTTCCACCAAGCAGAAGAATTAGATGTAGCAGCCCAATCTAGGTTCATATAAAGACGCTTATCTACACCTAAAGAGTGATGATACATTTGCCAACGATCCGCAGAGTCAGTTCGTTTTACGAGTATTACTCCTGGGATGCAGCCCAATGAATGAGATATAGTCCTTGCACTACCATTTCCAGTCCAAGTAACAACATCAAAGAACCCAGGTGCCTTGCGGAAATTCCAAGCAGCATAAGAATGGCTACTACTATTAACCATTCCATCAGAAGTATTCCAACTAAAACCATTACTAAGGAAACTTAGATTAAAATTTCTTGTTTCATCCCTCTCAGATAGATTAGTATATATGGCTTTATTAGATGCTCTTGCTGTGTCAAATAAAGTATGACTTTCACCAACAGTTCTTGCTTTAGTCCACAATAAACCTCCTTTACTATTATCAATCCCATTAGCTATTGTATGACTTCCACTGTTTCCTTTATAGACATAGCTGCTGAATACGTCATCTATATACGTCTTCTCGCTGGCACCTACGCCAAGCATTAATTGTTGAATTGGTGTCATATCAGCTCAACCCCGCACCTGAGATGTAGGCAACCGTCCCACCTGAAAACCATACAGTAGCCATTCCTCTTGCAGCTAAAACTCTATTTCCTGTAGACGCATCAGCAGAATTATATATAGTTATCCCACTACCTTGCGTAATAGTTATATCTGATCCACTTGGATTTATGATAGTTACAGCATCACCTGTAGTTAAAACATTAGCAGGGATAGTTAGACCACCTCCATACCTTAAAACAGTCTTACCAGCATCACTAGCGATAAGTGTATATTGACTTGCACCACCTTGATCTTTTGCAGGTATCTTTCTTACATCACCCTTTGAATCTGTTACCGTTCCATTTACCGTAACGCCAGCCGCTGTGGTGGTTACTCGTATATTATTGTCGTGTCTTAATGTACAACTTCCATTTTCAGTAAACTCAGCAAGTGACTCATCACCTGCTGCATTTGAGAATAAAATAGCACTTCCTAAAAGCCATAGTTTTCCTGTACCAGTATCTTCAATTTTTGAGTGACTGCCCGTGTGGTATATAGCTAAATCTGATCCATCACCTATTAATAACTTCTTATTATCTCCTACATGTATATGCTCACTAGATGTCCACGCATCAGTAGCATTAACCCAATTAAATGTCTTGTCCGAGCTGCCTTTTAAAGTCCAGCCCCCTCCGTTAGCAGTCGTATCTGAAGGACTAGAAACCTTGCCTATGACTACGTTTTTGTCTTCTACATCTAACGTCTGAGTATTAATAGTTGTTGTAGTGCCGTTAACAGTGAGATCTCCGCTCAGAGTGAGATTAACCCCTGTAATAGTCCCAGTAAATGATGGGCTTGCGGGTGTATACGTAAGAGCGACTAACGATGCACCTTCTTTGATATATAGCTTATCTTGATCTTCGGCATAGCTAATTTCCCCATCTTGTAGATCAGAAACACTACCATTTAAATTTGAATAAGAACCTCTAGCTATTCTTACTGGTGTTCTTGTGCTGGGTGTTGGCATAGTTAGCTACCGAAATCGCCTCCGTCAAATACTTCTGCTGTACTTATCGTAGACGTTCCGTTATTGAAGTTACCTCCATCAATCATAATTAAAGTTCCACCTATCTCACCCCAACTTGATGTGTAGCCTTCGAACTTGGAAAGAGTTGAGTTATATCGAAGCATACCTGCTGCCGCACTACTCGGTCTTTGAGCAGTAGTACCAGCATTTAACTTTAAAGCTCCAGTATTGAAGACATGAATGTTTATTAAATCAAGAGTTACATCTGTACCTGAATCGTTGTACAGAAACTCGTCAATTTTTAATTTTCCGTATTGTGGCATTTAGAGGATCACCCATATTCTGTTTACTGGAACTGTCACGACAGCATTGTTTTGAATCGTCATCGGTCCTACTGAGACGGCGTTTTTATCGCCATCTCCATCGCCAATTGTGTATGAAGTCGTGACTGTGTATTGATTTTCGAGAAACGACTCATCAGTTCCACCACCAGATCCACCGCCGCCACCACCGCCTACGGCAGTCCAAGCATTGATTGATCCAGCTAAATATATTTTAGTAGTTGAGTCACTTGCATTATGCCACCAGTCACCTTCATTCATTCCAGAAGAAGGAGCTGAATTTTGAATATAAACCTTACTGCCACCAACAGATTCCCAAGCACTGCCATTCCACATCTTTAGCAGACTATTTGTGGTGTCGTACCACATGTCTGCTGTCTGTGCAGTAGGAGCAGAAGATGCTCTATAAATCCAAGGAGTATTTAAACGATCACTAGCTATATCCAATTCACTTGGATAGCCATTGATATAAATTATCGGTTTGCGTGTTGCCATTTACTTCAGTTGTACTGGGACATCAATGTTTAATGCGAGAGTATTTGCATTCAAAGCTTCTCCCACAAAAACTACATAATGACCACCCGTTGATGGTGGTGTTGTTGATATCGCTCCTGATCCATTTAAGAAGTAACGACTACCAACAGTTAAATTTCCTCCACTCCAACCAGTTAAATCAATCTTTCCAGCAAAGGATAATTTAGCAGTAGCGTTTGCTGAAACTGCTTCCATCACCATTCCCGCAGCAGTTGCTATGTCTCTTGTTGAACTGTGGATTGCTTTCGCAAGCTTTCCATTGGCATCGATGTAAACAACATCGCCAATTGCTAGATTTTCTGCGGCAGTTAATTCAATTTCAAGAGCAGAACCACCCATTCCAGCAATTGCAGTTTGCAATGCTAGTAAAGCTTGGATAATTCCGCCCGTATTGTGGTTGTATGCCGTTGTCAATGTACCTCCTGCTGCAACGATGCAAGCTTCGATGGCAGATATAATTCCACCAGTATTTTCAGGGTAAGCCGCCATTCTTCTATTCTATTAACTTCTAAGGAATGATTATTGGAGCAGTTGTCGATCCTCCCTCTACTACCTCAATCATTGGGTAACTAACACCTCCAATTGTTACCGTGCTTTCAAATTGTTGAGTCGTTGCATTGAAGATTCTTATCTCTTGAGTTCCTCTTTTACACCACCAATCATTTTGTCTGCACCAGCTTGCTTCCGGTTCTTCGTGGTCGTTCCAGAGCATGGGTCTATTGTCTGATCTTATATTGTTTCTTACGTCTGTCCCAGGAAAGAGTTCTAGCCCTACAACTTCTGCTAAAGCCAATGCATATCTATCATAATTGACCCGATGTCTTGCGTTGTATTCGTCGTAGACTTCATCACTAAATTGTCTTTCCATACTTGAATCCGTCATCATTCCGCTCGGATTATCTCCGTAGTATTGAGTTGGGAAATCATTTGGTTCATACCAAGGAATACCACACTCCCATCTCATCGCATGCATATGTTTGCATTCACGACGTTCATCTATCCGACTTTGCAATGAACGCCATTGCCTGTAATAACCAGCACCCTGTCTTTCCCATGCAGCTCGAACAGTTCTACTGGCGTTAGGTAGTGGGAACATATCTTGGTCAATTTCTCCTTTCGGAAACTCAAGGTTTGCTAATGCTCCACCTAAGTGGTCAGGGCAGCAGCAGAACATTTTTGTTGAAGAGCAAAGATGACGCGTTCCATCTGTTTTCCAAATATTTGGAGAAGATGGATCGTAATCAAGTTTTTTCCAATAGATAGTGTTGTTTACTTTGACTCGTCCATATGCTTTAGACAGATCAAACACTAAAGTCATTGAACCTGTGTTTGCTGCAATCAATGTCAACGCAACGCTGCCCTCTGGCTTGGAAACAATATCGTCGGGATAGTTTGGTCCAGAGGCTGTGTCTTCGAATTGATCACCGATAAAAATAGAAAAAATACCAACTTGCGATGAAGTTAATACTCCGCTGACGTTATAAGTCAACGTATGATTTACAGGGTCAGGATCACTCGTATTTGTTGATATCTGCGATGATGTCAAAGCATTTGGCAGGATGATGCTTCCTCTCGTTCTTTGCCCTACATACCAAGTTCTCTCAGGACTAGTCTCACTTGGGAACATTGTGACAATATCTTTTGATACGCCACTAACAGCTCCTGTTGTGAATCGACTATTACTGTAAATCGAAAGATCATCCCAGCTTCTACCTGTACCGAAATAATATGCCTGTCCTAATTGCCATCTAGTGTAATCACTCTGACGATTATATGACTCAAGAATTGTAGGGAACTGAGCAGTTCCGTAAACACCTAATCCTTTGCCTTTACTTGGATATAAGCCTTTAGCTTTATTTAGCCCTATTCCTTCGGTAATAGGTTTTAAACCGAAACTTTTCGCACCTAGACTCCCTAAACCTTTAGGCATACAGCTCTACCTACTGTCTAAAGTTTCCTTCTTTGTCGAAGAACGTGCTTCCAGTTGAGTATCCACCTCTTATTCCACGAGGCGCATAAGGTCTATCATCTCTGACTTTTGGTCCAGCAGTGATTTGACTTCTATTTCTTGATCGATCTGAAGTTGCTGTTGAGCCAGAACGTAAGTCTTTTCCTGATCCAGGAAATCCCCCAATAGTAAAACCTGTTGCTAATCGGGAGGTTGCGAAGTCACGTTTGTCACCGAACTCGGAATCATACGTCCTTCTTAAGTCTTCGTAATCAGATTTGAGTTTTTCATATCTTTCATCGTATACATCTCCTACTGACGGGTCATCTCCCATCCATGTTCCTGCATCATTGTCTTTCTCAGGATCAGGATTGACTGGACCAGGATCTGGGTTTACTGGATCAGGATCTGGGTTTACTGGATTAGGATCTGGGTTTACTGGATTAGGATCTGGATCTGGGTCTGGGTCTGGGTCTAGGTCAGGATCAGGATCAGGGTCTGGAACGATAGGAAGTGTAGTTAGAAGATGTCTTTCTAAATTTGCTCGTACTTGCTCTCTCGTTTGCTTAGGTCTTTCTGATTGTCCATATTTCGTATCTGTATCTCCTCTCAAATCACCCATCCACCATTCTCTGCCTTTCTCGTCTAGGTCTCGACCAAATAATTCTTGATACTGATCACCTAACCATTTCTCATTACTACGTTCGATATTTGCTTTAACTTGAGCACGGGTCTGACCTTTACCTAAATCACCTAGCCAATAGGCTTTCCCCTCATCTCCTAAATCACGTTTTAAAATATTCTGATACTGATCTTTCAACCACTCTTCATCACTTTGCGCGGGGGTATTGTTGTTTGAATTATCATTAAAGGCTGCAACCGTGGTATTTACGGTGTTGTTATAGTCTGATGCTGCATCATAAGAGTCATTGCTACCAGTTGTAGTAATAGTTTCCTTCGCCTCGTTACTCGCTTTAGCTTTCTGGAATGAAGTGTTATCAGCGGTACCTACTTCGATTCCTCTATCACTACGATCCTGTGCCTCCTCCGAAGCGTCGAAAGCTGCTGCGACACTAGAAGCAGTTGCTTGACCTGAATCTAATTTACCTTGCCAATAAGCTTTCCCTGCTGCGTCTGGTGCTCTTCCAAATTTTTCTTGATAGAGCTGATCTAAATAAGCACCAGTATTAGCGTATGAAGCCATAGCCTAGAAAAATCCTCCTTGAGCAAATACGTGAACTCTTGTGTTCGCGCTTGGAGCAGCAATTGCTTGGTCAACCCCGACGTAAATTAATGCACCAGAAGGAACATAAAGTCCTGTATTCTTCTTGTCAGTCTCGCTTGGATATGCTGCGGCTGTTGCTGCTGGACTTGCCAAATTAGGAACAGGAACACTTAACGGTGGTAAAGGTATATTCGTCCTTTGTCCTTTTGCCGTTGATCCAATAGTCGCACCAGCTACATACGCCGAATTAGCAGTTGTTATGGACGTAGCAGTTGTTGAGGTACTCAAGAAAACAAGAACATTACGAGCAGTCGTACTCGCTTCCATTGCCACGATGGATAAGCTATCAATAACCGCTCCATCATTTGACGAGCAATCAACCAGCAAGGAAAAACCCGCAGGGGCTGGTGTATTGAAATTCGTAGCTGCGGTTAATGCTGCTGTTCCACCAACAGTGGCAAATGAATGCATTGGCCTATCGACCAATAAGGGCATTTTATTTGAACTACTCGTTGCCATTTAATTACCTATCTATTTAAAGTTTAATGAAATTTCATTAGCTAAAAATGCTAACTACATTGGAGAGATATCCCTGAGAGGACCAGCTTTCATCAGCCCAACAGAGGTACTCATTCCTTTCCTTTTATCTTTTGAATCCTCACGTTTTACTTTTCCTTGTCTCTCGACTGGAACTGGTGGAGGGTCAAAAGAAGAACCTCTCTGATTTGGTCGTGTAAATATTGGTGCTTCGTTATTAATAACCTGCTCACCATCACCGTATGGATTCTTCCTCACCACCTGATCACCTTGCATAGATAATGATGGATCCGCTGGTGCTGCAATAGGCATGAAGGACTGAAAGTTTTGTGGGTTGTTTGGAACTCCACCTTTCTGTCCTGTGAAATAACGATTGGCTTCACCTTCCGCTTTCTTGTTGACGTACCACTCGTTAGGTCTAAAGGAACGTTTTGTTCCTTCCTTGTACTTCATGTGATCTGGTTTACTAGTCATACTGTGATTGCTCCGCTAGCTAATGCGTTTGGAATACGTATATTTTTAAATTCATCTAATAAACTTTTCGTTTTTGATTGAGCGTTCAATGTATTTGCTTCGCTATCACTTGTGCCTGGATTGATAATGTGAGCGTTCATCACGCCTTGCTCATTATTTGGAGTGAATGTATTCAGCTCAGTTGTTTCGCCTGGACTTGTATTAGATGCTTGAGAGAAGGTTGCATCTTCGCTAAATGCACCAGAGATATTACTTGCTTGATTTTCTTTTGGATCTGTAATGTTATCCCCTAATGGAAATTGATAAAAAATATCACTGTTATTAGTATCCTGATCCGAGCCTGGACCAACCCCTAGGCTTGATTGATCAGCATTTTGTTCCTCCAGTTCAGTACTGGGAGTTTCTTGGCCTTGCCCCTTATTGCCTAGCATCTGCTGCAAGATTGCCGCTCCACCTGCGGCGAGAACAGCATTCGTTAATTTCGATTTATTGTCATCACCAGTAAATACTGTTGCTCCCGCTGCTGCGATCATTGGCAACCCGATCTTGTCATTTAATAATCCTTTAAAGCCAGCGTTATCAGGAATACCTGCGTTGCCTTTCATTTCATTTAACGCTTCCGCCTTATTTCTCTCCGCACTACCTTCTCCGTTATTGCCATCCCAGCCACCACCTGGATAGCTAATTTGGTTGATTTCCTGTTTGAGTTTACTTCCATCAATCAACTTTTTCCTCATAGCTCTTTCTTCTGTAGCGCTTTGTGGAAAATCGTCGTAACTCAATGTTGCCATAATTACCTCCAGTTTTGTGATCCAACGGCTTGTGCAACTCTTGTCCCTACTGCCGTATCGGCTGGACCTTTAATTGCCATGATGTATTCAGACCCTGAGCGATCAAAAGCGTATCTTCTTACCTCGTCACGTCGATAATTAGCGACATACAATGTCTCAGCTAAGCGATCAACTTCACGTAGATAAATTTCTCGATATGTTTTGTCAGCTTTAATAGGATCTGACTGCATGATCTGCCTGTCAGTATCCCCTGTAATCCGCTGGATCATATTAGGTTGAGGCGATGTCTCAGATTTGAATACCTGAGAAAGCCTGTATGCCTTATCACAGCGATTTAAGTGCTCGACAATTCTTTCAAAGAAGTAACTGTCAGGGACTCTTGCCATCGCCTCTTCAAGACGAGCGATATCACCTGCTGGTAAATTCGCGCCAGTGTTATAGCCAAGATGGAACCGCGTACGGCTTTTGTCGTAGTCGTTAAGTTCCAATCGACAGAAAAGATGACTTTCGCTTTATTCTAGGAGCTATGAGATATAGATTAAATCTTCCTTGAATACTTCATCCCAATCAACCCTGCTGATCTTTCTTAGTTGCTCTAAGTTCTTGAATCTTTCTCCAGGTAACGAGAGTCGTAATTCAACAATTTTCTTTGCGGTTGCATAACCAATACCTTTGACTTGCTTGGCTAATGCTTCAGCAGTGGTCACGTTTAGATTCAATCTTGTATCTAAAGGTATGACTGCTTCTGGAATCTTGTCTTCATCCTCTTTCTTGAGGATATCAGGAGTTTCAATGGTTTGACCTGTACGTCCTTTACCTGCTTCGTATGAAACTAAATCATTCAAAGCAACATACTGAACAACACCTGTTGCATTCTTAACCATTGCCCAGTCTTTGTCGTGATGTCCAATGAACTCAACGACCTGACCGTTCTTTTGATTTTGATATAACGCCATAAATTAAAAAAGGCATCCCCTTTGAGATGCCTTTATTGTAGTGAGAAACCTAGTGATTTAGGTCTCTGTGATGTAAGGAATAAATGTACTATCTACATCAGCTACTTCATCATCGACGAAATAAGATACTTCTACGATGATTGGCGTACCACCTGTTTGTGTAGAGGTGATAGCTGTACCTGCTCCATTACCTGCTGCGTTACGAACGTAGACCTTAAGAGTCTCTGCTCCTGCAAGAACTGCTGCGGTTACGATTCCTTTCTTCGCGGATGCTGGTGCAATAGTTGTACTAGCAACTGCAATGGTAGGAGAAGAAACAACAGAAGTTGTGATGCTACCCGCAGCGGATGCTGCTGCATCTTTAACAGCGATGGTGTCTGTATTAGTACCAACGATGCCAGATGCGGCTGTGCCTGCATCTTTATTCTTCCTCATGTCAGGAACACGAATACCTACGTGGTATACGGAAGCTCCTGCTGGAATAGTTAATCCAGTGATATTTGCACGAACTTTATCATCAGCTCGCATATCAGGACTAGGGATGGTTATTGCAAACTCAGTTCCGCCTGTCGCGTCAACTAATGCATAACCAACTTTGTGGTAGTACACTCTACCTGGACATGCCACCACTGGCTGCCCTTGATAACTACTGAGTGCTGTGACCCAGTTGCCAGGATAAATCTTTTTAGCCATAATTGTTAGTTACCTCCTCAATATACGAATGAGTAAGCAACAGTTATGAAGTCCTTATTAAGGATTTCAAAACCAGCAAAGAGTGACCAAATCATAATGATGAAGCGTGAAAAGTCATCATTATTGTTTAATAAGATTTGGGCATTATTGCCACCAATTCCTACACCAACTGCCTGTGGTCCAAAGAATAACATTGGAGCAATATTGTAATTAGCTGCACCAGCATTTGCTGTGTCAACTGCAATATTTGCATTGATAGTCTTTTCAGGTAAGTTGGTTGACTCGAACCATCTGACTCCCTCGAACAGGAAGCCTGTTGGCATGACAGGTTGTCCAGCTACAAAACCAGCTTGTCCGTATGCTGGGCCCATGCCCTGGAAGAAGTTAGCGTTAGGAGCCTGCTCTGGAGACATAGGATTGACCATCCCATTGCCTGCATATCGTGCGATTTCTCTGAACGCGTCGTTCTGCCTCAGATGCATCATGGCGGTCGGATCCGCTATGCATCTGTAGTAGCCGTCTGAGAAAGTCGGAACGTTTCTCTTACGCATGTCTTTGACGACCTGAAGAAGGTCTGTCTTGACATCGAACTTAGCTGAAACATTAGCTCCGTAGGTGAAGACTGGGTTTCCTGCTGCTTTAGCACTTCCACCTGGGAAGTAGTATCCACCCTGTGCATCGGATGAATTACCATTCGCTTCAGCTTTAAATAGCTCATCTGCGAATACTCTATCTCTCCAACGTCTGTAGTCGTCCAAGAGGGTCAGACTACCAATTGACTGGTGAAAAACGTTGAGATTACCAGTATCTAGGAGTAGGCGTTGTGCAGTTAACAATGTTTCACGAGCAACCTTGAAGGTTGAAGGTGAAGTTGCATCGCCTGGATCTGCTGGGCCTGTGTACTCCTTAAGGTTCACTAGAACCTTGTCTTTAACAATATTTCTACTAGAAGCCGTACCGAGTGTTTGATCCGCTGTACGTTCTCTGGAATCCTTGTTGCCAGGATTTCCCCAGAATCTATAACGGTCGAGTTGCACGGTCTGTCCAGGTTGCTTGGAAAAATCATGCACCACTACGGGCTCTACAGCCATCTCGATTATGTAACCGGGATGCGGGCGATAAAGCTCGGCCCCCAGTAGTTTTGGAACGTGAAACTCCCTTATTTCTAAGGGCACCGACTATATCATCTAAGTAAAAAACTTTTGTCTTAAAGTCTTCCAACTTAGCTGGACGCTCTTGCCTGTTATTAAGAGAACTGTATCTCTCAGGTAGTCTGTGAACCTTCTAGAGATGTATCTCTAGCTTGGCTGCTGATTGCCTTATCTCTCGACTTAGGTTTCCAGCAGTTCATCCAGTTTTAAATGATCCTAGAGTCTTACGACTGAATCATTATCAATCCACATTGGGATTTATAACTCCGAAACTTATAGGGAACAAATACACACCTAATGTGTGTTGTCTATATCATAAATACATCTCATAGGGTAAAACTATTGGAGGCTACCGACGTTCGCGGAATCCTCGGATTATTGATAGCAGATGGAAGTCTTGTCGCATATCGCACTCCTAGCGGTGGTTACATACAACTCACACTTGTAGCTGGTGCGACCGAGTCTGCTTTTCTAGAGGAAAAAGTTAAGGAATTTAATCAATTTATTTTCACAAAGGCAAAAATTGTTCCCTATAAAACAAAAGCAAGATCAAGCGGTAATTCGACTCCAATTCTTCGTTTTAGGGTTTCAACCAATAAATTACGTCCTGTCTACAACCTTCTTTATCCAATTGGCGAAAGGCAGATTACTCAAACCACTCTTGATTTATTAGGAGCTAAAGCTGCTGCATGGTTATGGGCAGAAGGAGCGAAAGTCTTAAAGGATGGCTCTTCTCTGCTCTCAAGAGTTGGAAATACATTCGAAGAGACTCTAATGATTCAAAGTTGGCTCCAGATGCTCGTTGGAGCAGAAGGAGTTATTGATGAAAACTACGTTCGCCCAAGAATTCAATTCGATATAGAGAATACCCAGAAAGTACAAGAAGCACTTATCAGTTACGCACCCCAAAGTCGTTTACACCTTTTCAAACAGGAGCAATGGAATGTCAGCGCAATTCGTAGTTCACGCACTGAGTTACAGTTTGGGAAAGGGGAAAATCAATCTCAAGGGGAAAAGGCAACGTCCTTGGCTTGAAATTTCCAGAAGTGAAATTGATCGTACTTATTTAGATCACCAACTAAGAACACTTAGATATTCTCATGACGGACCAGTTGATTATTTCTGGGATCGCATTGCAACAGATGGCTTCTACGACAAGGAACGTTTTAGATTCCAAGGAGAGTTACTTTGGAGGGCTTATGAATTGCTTTATCCAAGAGATCTATTTTCAATTAACAGAGAAGTTCTTAATATTGCTGGATTAAAAGGAGCTGCTGCTCTTTGGATTGATCAAGGCAGAATTACTGGTAAGAAGGGATCTATTAGAGGTCGATATTCTGAGAATGATTATTTAGAACTGGAATCATGGTTTAACGATCTTAGTATCCCTGCAAAAATCCATCGAAACAATATGAGTGTTGTTCAATTAAGTTTTAAAAAAGATTCTCTGATTGCTTTGCTTGAATTAATTAAACCATTCATACACATCAATATGAAGAAGACATTAAAGCAACAGTTCTCGAAATTCAGGTAGATTGAGCATGCCCCGAAGAAGAACTACGACAGGGGTTTCAGTGAAGTCAGGAGTTCTGGTTTTTGTAGTTTCCTAGAGCTTTAAATTGATCCCTGTGCGTTTAGCTAACGTGCAGGGCTCCTGATAGGTGATATTCACTAAAATACGACTATACAAGGGATTTCATGTCTATGAATGACTCTCTTGACCAAGACGACCTTGACTCACCAACGATTTCCCCTCAACGTAGACGGTACTTAGAGTATTGCGAAGAGAACCCGTCAGACGAGGAATGTCGGTTATATGAGTGCTAATTTTCATGACTTCAGTAACTGACTCGCTAGACAAATTGAGAGGTTCTTATGGAGGGAGCGAAAAAACGTCGCCCTCTTTTTTAAGGCCGCAGCATGTAAAGTACAACACACCTGCAAAGGCTAGAAAGCTTGGTACAGTTGATAATCTCGCTCAAACAATTACTGGATCTCTAGGATCTCAAGATGGTGCTAATACTCTTTACTTCAAAGTAGTAACGAATGGGAAGTCAGATTTAAGAATCACGAAGAATGTTTTAAATAAGCACGAGGATAAGTATTTAGCAGTGGGGATTCTTAATAGTAATTACGATCCTCTGCAATTAAATGAATATGGTTTTACTCATTTCAATGAGATTGAAAATACAGTTCCACTAGAAGCAATCCTTCAGCAACCGAAAGGGACTTATTACTTCACGGTTACAAATTCTCAATGGCAATCCATACCTTTCAGTATCAATGTTCAAGTTATTAGATATGTCCTACTTGATGGATCAACAGAGGATAAACATGGGTTAAGCGGTCGTATTGCTCTGGTCAAGCTTTACGGTGTTACTTCTGGAACCTCAGAAAGCACTCTTACATTCCTTCCTACCAGTCAATTGAAGGTGATGAATGGAACATCCCTTGGTATTGATCAAACGACAGGTGCTCTAACCATAATGAAGGGTACTGTAACGATGTCTGATCAGACTTACGGAAGACTCAGAATGACATGGCGAATTAATGGAACAGCCAGCGGTTCAAGTTCAAATACGGCTACACTAACAGTTACATCCCCTGGCGGTGGTTATTAACAATACGTCTACCAATCTTGCCAGAATGTAGATGATGAACTGAAGATTTAATGGCATTTTCTCAATATCTAGCAACTAAGGTTCTGAGCTGGTACAAGAACTCATCTTTTCCTACAGCTTTAACGAATGTTTATGTTTCGCTGCATACAGCGGATCCAGGAACTGCTGGAACTAATAATGATTCAACTGCGTCAATTATTGGCAACGCAACCCGTGTTGGCATAGCGGCTACTGGTTTCAGCTCAGTAGGTGCTGCTGGAGGTGGTGGATTTCAAGTCACCAACTCTGGTGTCTGCCAAATCACGACCAGTGCTCAAAATTCCAGCGGAATAACTGTCACGCATTTTGGACTATGGGACGCAGCTACGTCAGGAAACTTCCTAGCATCAGGTTCGTTGACAACCAATGTTGACGTTCAGCTAGGCGACACCGTCCAATTCAATAGCGGTGCGATGGCAATTAAAGTGATTTAAATTATGACCCAGCAGAGATGGCTCCTTCTTGGAGCTGGCATAGCTTTTGGAGCTTCTAATCTTTTTGCAATCTTAATGCTGGGGCGCAATCAAAGTGGATTACCGAAATTCAATTTACCAGTAAGTCAATATTCTTCTTACAGCATTGATGTTTTCAAGTCTGACGCAGCTCAGTCTTATAACATCAAGCATCGGATGCATGATCCTAAGATAGTAGAGGAGCTAAGAACAATAGAAAAGCCTGCTGGCTTATTTGGGAAGGGGAAATCTGATACCTACATACTCAAACAATCGCCTGTTGGAGATGAATTTAATCAATCATCAATTCACAGTCCCGAACTCACAGCAAAGCAAATTGCCTGTATTGAAGCAAGTGGCTCTGGGAAGAACACGGGAAGACTCGTTGGATCCGCAGTGGGAACGGCTGCTGCGCCTGCATTCGCCGGAGTGCCAATCCTAGGGCCATTCCTTTCTGGAGCTGCTGCGATGTTCGGAATGGATAAGGGTGCTGAGATCGGATCTCAGATGGCAAAAGACTTCAAGGATTGTTGAGGTCGTTTAGAGAAGGCACCATTCTTTCGACTATCAATATGTACATATCCTTTTTGCTTGTTAGGAAGAAATCCTCCTGTCCATCTCTTGGCGAGCCAACGAGAGAATTCAATTAGGCAATCTTGAACTGGGTAGATATCTAAAGCCATTCCTTTGGAGTGATAGTTATCTTTAATCTTCTCTTCGGGTCTATAACCACCCACTACCCCTATAGGGGCTCCCCAAGCCTCTCTAATGCCGTCGAATTCCTCCGCAAGCTTCAATAGGTTCTTTTCATCCATACTGCCCTCTATAGGGGCACGTCGAGGGTCGTAGGCTAATACCTCTCCAACTGTTAGATATTTACTAACTCGATCCTCCATCGCATGCCAATCCACCTTCTCTGCTTTCTTGGTGACAAAGTTATTAGCTACTTGTTCTCTCCAATGAGTCTGATTAATAATCCATCGCTTGCCACTGCCATAGATTGTAATCCAAGCATGGCAATCTCT
>Ga0098043_1000437_pt1 | contig 14579 bp, 21 predicted proteins | sample 9B_taG_FD_92581 | JGI IMG/M metagenome (GOLD analysis project Ga0098043, IMG submission 92581) | Marine viral communities from the Subarctic Pacific Ocean - 9B_ETSP_OMZ_AT15188_CsCl metaG | ecosystem: Environmental > Aquatic > Marine > Oceanic | place: Subarctic Pacific Ocean | collected 2015-01-10 | reverse complement strand
CCAGAATATGTGCAGGAGTTAATCAAAGGTATTACAGAAATATCTCCAATAAGATCAATCGCTAGAGTTAGAAGTACAACTAATAGATCTGTGCAGATTCCAAAAAGAACTGCAACTTTTTCAGCAACTTTTGTAGCTGAACAAGGAACTAGAAGTGAAACTACTGGCTATGCGGTAGGTTTAGAGGAAATACCAACACATGAATTATATGCGTTAGTAGACATTTCAGAACAAGAGTTAGAAGATTCAGTTTTCAACCTTGAACAAGAAATGAATAGCGAATTTACAGAGCAGTTTGCAAAAGCTGAAGGTAATGCATTCGTTAGCGGTAATTCAGTAGGTAAACCTGAAGGAATAGTAACAAACTCAGATGTAGGTGTAACAGCATCAGGTGTGTCAGCAAATCTTAATGCTAACTCACTAATCAGCTTATACCATGCAGTAAAACCTGACTATTCTAGAAATGGAACATTTGTATTTAACAGAGCAAGTTTAGCGGCAATAAGAAAGCTACAAGACGGTTCTGGACAATATGTGTTTCAAGCAGGATTCTCACTACAAGTCGGAGTACCAAACACAATTTTAGGAGCACCTTATGTAGAAGCTACAGATGTAGCTGATATAGGTTCTAATGCCAAAGCAGTATTTTTTGGTGATTTTAGAAGAGGTTACTTAATTGTGGACAGAGTACAAATGTCAGTAATGAGAGATCCATTCACTCAGGCAACATCAGGTAACGTAAGATACATTGCTAGAAGAAGAATAGGCGGTCAGATAATTCTGCCAGAAGCTGTTCAAATTCTACAATGTGGTGCGTAATCATTTATAGGAGGATATAAAAATGGCAATGCGAGACTTAAAATCAGGATTAGCATTTGATGAAAGTTTAAATGCAATCGTAAAAGATGCAGATACAAATTGTACTGCAGTTGATTCTCAAGGCTTTTCTGGTGTAGTACATATAGTAAATGTTGGTGCACCAGGGATTACATTCAGTACATCTAATAAGATTGATATTGAATTAGAGCACTCTGATGACAATTCAACATTCACTGATGTAACATCTAATACAGATGTAACTGGAGGAACAGTTGATAGTAATGGTGTTTTCCAAACTATTGATGCTAATGGCGACTGTAATAAAGTTTATGCTATTGGTTATGTAGGTGGGAAAAGATATTCAAGAGTAGTACTTAATTACAGTGGTACTCATGGAACTGGTACTGTTGTTGGAGTAGTCGGTGCTAAAGGATTTCCTTTACATGGACCAGCTGCAACAGAAGCGAATCAATAATTATATATTTGTGTGGGCGAGCAATCGCCCATGCAACAAAATTAAATGGAGAATATTATGAAAGTAAAAATGAAAAAAACTTTGATTGGTGCAGTAGGTAATGGTGAAACTACAATTACTTATGAAGAGGGAATGACTTATGAAATGAAAACACCTATGGAAATGCAAATGGCAGGTGTTTGGGTATCTGATGGAAGAGCAGAACAAGCATCAGATGTTATTCAAAAAAAAGTTGTAAAGCCAGTTGAATCAAAAACAAAAAAAGTTATTAAAAAAATATTAAGTAATAAAAAGAAATAAAGGTTTTTAAATGTCAGGAATAAAAATTGTAACTGATTGGACAGCTTCAGCAGTAGCAACTTCTGACCAAAAATCTTTTATGCGTGTAGATTTTAGTGATGATGATAGCTTAATTGCAGAACTTATAAAAGCATCACAAAATGTAATACAAACTTACTTAAATAGAGCAATAACTACACAAACTTTAGAATTATATTTGGATAGATTACCATTTTATAATGATATGAGTTATCCAGAAGGTGTATTTACTGCTCCAGATATAGAATATAATACAAACTTTATTGTATTACCAAGACCACCAGTGGCATCTGTAACTCATGTAAAATACTTTGATGATTCAGATACAGAAAGTACCTTTGCTTCATCAAATTATTATGTAGATACAATTAGTGAACAAGCTAGAATTGTTTTAAGAACTGGCAAATCATGGCCAACAGTGACACAAACTAGAAATGCAAATGCTTATGTAGTCAAATATGTTGCTGGTTATGGTGGTGCTAGTGATGTACCAGAACCAATAGTACAAGCTATAAAATTATTAACAACACATCTTTACGAGAACAGAGAGGCAGTAACAAGTTTAGGTGTAAATGCTATACCTTATACAATAGGTGCTATGTTACAACCTTATAGAATTTTAAGATCACAAGCAATATTAGGAGGATAATATGCCAAGTGTATCAAGGATAGGTTCTTTAAGAAATAAAATTACAATACAGAATACAACAACATCAGCAGATAGTCATGGTGGTTTTACTACTGGTAGAAGTACACATGTCACTGCTTTTGCTAAAATAACACCTAAAGCTGGTAGAGAAATTTTTAATGAAAGTACAGGTGAGAAAGTACAAAACCCACATACATTTGAATTTTTAATTAGATATAGAAGTGGTATTACTACTACAATGAGAATACTTTTTGGTTCAAGAACTTTTAATATTGTTAAAATAAATGATGAAAATGACTACAATAATATGATTACAATAACTGCAATAGAAAATGTAGGTACATAATGGAATTAAAAATAAAAATTCAAAATTTAGATGAAACATTAAAAAAGTTTGGAAAACTTAAAGATGAATTAAAAGAACCTTTTCGTGAAGTTGTTAAAGGTGGTGCGCAACTTATAAGAGGTGAAGCAATCAAATCAATTCAAACTGGAGCTAAATCTGGTATTGTTTATGAAAAATACAATCCAAGAAGAACACACAAATCATCAGCACCTGGTCAACCACCAGCAAGTGATACAGGTAATTTGGTAAGAAATATAAGAGTAAAACAAAAAGACAAAGATAATGTAGAAGTACAAAGTAATGCACCTTATTCTGCATTTTTAGAATTTGGTACATCTAAAATGTTACCTAGACCCTTTTTATTTCCAGCATTTGAAAAAAGTAAATTTAAAATAACAGAAGCTGTATCTAATAAAATTAAACAAAAGATTAAGGAATTAACAAAATGAGTGATCACAGTTTAGGATTACAAAAAACAATATTTGATGCTTTAGATGGTGATAGTACATTACAATCTTTAGTAACAGATGTATTTGATTTTGTACCAGAAGATACTGCTTTTCCTTATGTAAAAGTAGGCGAAGAAACATCAATAGATAATGGTACAAAAACATTACAAGGAAATGAACATACTCTTGTAATTCATACTTTTTCAAGGTATAGAGGAAGTAAGGAAACAAAAGAGATTATGAGTAGAATTTATGCTTTATTGCATGAATCAAGTTTAACAGTTTCTGGAGCAAGTCTTATTAATTTAAGATTTGAGTTTTCAGATATTATAAAAGAAAACGATGGATTAACTACTCATGGCTTACAAAGGTTTAGAGCTGTGATTTTTGATTCATAAAAATTTTAAGGAGGAAAATTAAAATGGCAGTACAAAAAGGAAGTAGCTTTTTATTAAAAGACAATAGTAGTGGTAGCGCAATAACTATTGGCGGATTAAGAAGTACATCTATGACAATCAATGGTGAAACTGTTGATGTTACAAATAAAGATTCAGCTACATTTACTGGATCATCAGGACACGATATTGGTAGAGTTTTAGGTGCAAATATGGGTATAAGAAGTATGTCTATATCTGCAAGTGGAGTATTTACAGATTCAAGTGGAGAAAATAATTTAAGAGGCGCAGCATTTACAGGAAGCGCAGTAAATTATGATTTAGTTTTTGGTGATGGTTCAGATGTTAAAGGTGCTTTTATTGTTACAAGTTATGAGAGATCAGGTGAATTTAATGGCGAAGAAACTTTTTCATGTACACTTGAATCAAGTGGAACAATAACTTACACTAATGCGTAATTATGGAATATAAGTGGACAAATGGTTGGGAAGTGATTAATTTTACTATCAATGACAATCAGTATCATGGTTTTATAAAAGTAACCAAAAAAGGTGAAATTACCATAGAAGCTAAAAGCGATATTGATTGTCGCCCACTTGACAAAATAATTGTTAATTCATATCAAAATCTAATAGTGCAAAAAATTTCTATCACACAGAGTAGAGCAGAGCTTCATTGTATCCAAGATGATACTGGAGAACTTAAAAAAGCAATACAAACAAAGAAAAAACTTAAAAAAGCACTAGGAGATGATAATGAACCAATACAAGGGTGAAGTAAAAGGCCAGCTTGGTAACGAAGAAAGAACATTTAGACTTTCTTTTGAATCAATAGTAAACATAGAAGAAAAGACAGGAAAATCTATAGTTCAACTAACACAAGATATGTCAGTTGCTAAATATTCATTTAGAGATTTATTAACAATTTTACATGAAGGACTTCAAGGAACAGGAAAAAAATATGTTCAAGCTGCAGTCGGCGACATGATTATGCAATCAGGTATTTTAAAAGCATCAGAAATTGCTGGTATAGTATTGGCTTCTGCATTTACTGGAGAAGATAAAGGTAATGAAGACCCTTTAGTGAAAGCGGAGAATACTCAAAAAGATACCCAATCCAACAATACCTAGAAATAGGATTAGGTGTTCTTCGCATGACACCAGCAACATTTTGGGATTTAACACCTAGAGAATATTTATCTGCAGTAAATGGATATTTACTAACTAAAGGTGGTAAAAAGAAAACTCCTATGCTAAAAGATGAAATGAATGAATTAATGAGGAGATTTCCAGACTAATGAGTAATTTAGCTACAATTACGGTACGTTTAGAAGCTAATGCAACTAAATTTAAAAAGAATGTAGATCAAGCAAAAAAGAAAACGCAAGAGTTTGCAAAATCTACTACCAATTTAAAAAATAAAGGAAAATTAGCACAAGAGGGTATTAGAAACCTAGCAGGTACTATTGCAGCAGTACAAGGTCCATTAGGACCAGTTGCTGGAAGATTAAATAGTATTGGTGCAATTTTAGGTAGAATTAATGTAGGTGCAGTACTTGGAGTTGCTGCAGTAACTGGTTTAGCTTTAGCATTTTCAAAATTTGCAAGAGCAGGGTCTGAAGCTGAAAGAGTTGGTAATAGATTAAGTGCAATAATTCAAGCAACAGGTGGTGCTGCACAATTATCTTCAAGAGATATAGAAATTTTTGCTGAATCAGTTGCAAAAGGAACTTTAGCAAGTATTCAAGGTGCAAGACAAGCGGCAGGAATTTTACTTACTTTTAAATCTATAAGTGGTGATACATTTAAAGATGCACTATCACTTTCACAAGATTTAGCAGAAGTAGGGTTTGGTTCTATAAATACAGCGGCATTACAATTAGGTAAAGCATTAGAGGAACCAGAAATTGGATTATCTGCTTTACGAAGAGTTGGTGTTAGTTTTAGTAAAGAACAAAAAGATTTGATTAAAGTATTATCTTTATCTGGAAGAAAATTAGAAGCACAAAGAATAATTGTTAAAGCATTAAAAGATCAAGTAGGTGGAACAGGTATAGAAGGGGCAGGTGGTCTTGCTGGAGCTTTTGATACATTATCAGAAAATGTTAATTTATTTTTTGAAAGAGCTGCAGGTAGTATTATTATAGATACCTTAACTGCTGCATTAAAAGGTTTAAATGATATTGTAGAAAAATTTGTTCCAGAACTAGAAGATTTTTCAAAATTAACTGGTGACGAATTAACTGCAAAAATTAAAGCTAACACAAAAGCCATAAATGAAGAAAAAAATAAATTAAAAGAGTTTGAAAAAAGTGTATTAGCTACAGCTCTTGGGCTTACTAAATTTGGACTTGCTAAAAATTTTGTTATTGTAAGAATTGAAAGAAAAATTAAACTTCTTGATAGAGAAAACAAAGCATTAAAAGAGCAACAAAAAGTTAATAATGCAGCTATTAATCAAGAAAATGAAGCTATAAATATTAAAGATCAAGCATTAACAAAAATAACAAGACAACAAAATAGAGAAATATCATTAGCAAATAAAAGTGCAGAAGCACAAACTGCATTAAATACAGAATTTAAAATATTTGATGCAATAATTTCTAAACTTGGTGATAATAAAGAGGGAAGAAAAGTAGCACAAGAAATTGTAGAAAACAATAGAAAAGTATTTGAAAAAAATGCAAAAATTTTAGAAGATTTTAAAAAGGCATCTAAAGATGTTGATGATATAGCAAGAGGTGTAGGTGATGCATTTTTTACAGCTGGAGATAAAATTGTTGATGCTTTTGCAAAAGGTGAACTTTCAACTTTAAATTTTAAAGATGTTTTAAGATCATTGTTAGTTGACATTCAAAAAACAATTTTACAAGTTTTAATATTAAATAGAATTAGAGCAGGTATAGAAGAAGGCATAAATACAATTTTTGGACCTGCAAAACCAAAATTAACAACACCAAAAAGTATAGGTGTAAAAACAGGTGCTAAAGGTGGAGCAATAGGTTCAAGAGAACCAATGCTTGTTGGTGAAAGAGGCCCAGAATTATTTGTACCAAGAACAGCAGGATCAATAACTCCAAGTAGTTTAACACCAGGAAAAATGAGTGGTGGTAGTAATGTAGTAATTAATCAAAACTTAAATTTTGCACTTGGTGTTACGAATACAGTAAGAACAGAAATTGCAAATCTATTGCCACAAATACAGTCTTCAACTATAAGTGCAGTTGCAGATGCAAAATTAAGAGGTGGTAAATTTGCAAAAGCATTTGGAGGATAATTATGGCAGTATTTACACCATCATACCCATTAACATTTCCAACCAATGTTGGAGTACAAACACAAAGGTTTTCTTTAGTTAGAACAGTTGCAGTATCATCTTCTCCTTTTACTGGACAAGACCAAGTAATACAGCACGAGGGTGAATTTTGGACAACACAAATAAAATTTCCACCAATGCTTAAAGTAGATGCAGCACCTATTATTGCATTTCTTTTACAGTTAAGAGGTCGTAGAGGTACATTTTCTTTAGGTGATCAAGATAGAAAAACAATACAAGGAACAGCAACAGGTACTATAAGGGTAAATGGTGCTAGTCAAACTGGTAATCAAGTAGCATTAGATGGTTTTACTGCTTCAAGATCAAACGTTTTTAAAGCAGGTGATTATATACAAATTAATTCTTACTTGTATATGGTAACAGAAGATGTCAGTGCAAATGGTTCTGGAGAAGCAAATGTAAAAATAGAACCAGCATTAAGGCAAGGAATAGAAACAATAGCAAATGATGCAACTGTTGTTTATAGTAATACAAAAACTTTATTTAGATTAGATTCAAACGAAACTGGTTGGGATACTGATCAAGTAAGTAAATATGGCATAAGTTTGTCAGCAACAGAGGCATTATAATGCCAAGAGGATTAAGAAAAATTATTGTTAAATTAAGAATGTTATATTGTGATATTAGAGGGCATCATGGTAAAAAATGGAATTATGAACCAGGAGATTATTATATGGGTATGAATAAAAGGAAAAGAAAATGAAAGTAAGTGAAAATACATCAGTCGCTATGCCTATCAAAAATATGATTGGTATAATAGTAGGTGTTGCAATGGGTATATTTGCTTATACTGAAATTACTGCAAGATTAACATCATTAGAAACAAGTCGTGAATTAATGACTGCTGATCTTCTAAAAAAAAGTGAACAAGTTACAACCGATAAAGAACAATTCTTATTGTTAGAAGAACTATATAAGATAGTTGAAAAACATCAGGAACTATTAGATAAAAATATTCATAACCAAGTTATGTTAGAGCATGTTGAAAAACAATTAGATAAAGCATTAGCTGATATAGAAAAATTAAAAGATAAGGTAAGAGAAAATGGCAAGAATTATAAAACAAATAATTAATTTTGTTAAAGAACAAAAATTAAAAAAAATTGTTTTTAGAATGAATAGAAATAAAAAAGAAGTAGATATAAATGCTGGAGGATCTAGCAGATATAGAATTAAACATGGGGTAAATAAAGGTAAGGTATTATGATTGAAACAGTTGTAGCATTATTGATGATAGTTAATAATGAAATTAAAGAGCATAGAATACAAACATCTATGAGTGAATGTTTGAAAGGTAAAAGAGTTGCATCAAGGAAAATTGACGATAATGTAGAATACCAATGCATTAGATCAAAAGCAGAATTAGAAAAAAATATAGATGGTAGTAAAAGTATAAAAAAACTTATATTGGAGTAAATATGTCAAGAACTCTAACAACTGCATTTAAAAACGCAATAAAAAGTCAAGTAGTAAGACCATTTCTAGCTGTAGAGTTAGAATTTAGTACAGGCACATTAAGATTTTGGAATGGATATGGTGATATTACTATGACTGCTGGTGGTTCTTCAAATACATTTACAGGTCTTGGTGATTTAATGGGTGTAAGTGCAATTGGTGAAAGTGATCAAATAGAAGCTATTGGTGCAAGTCTTTCCTTAACAGGTATAAAATCAAGTTTTATTTCAACAGCTTTAACAGGTAATTATACTAATAGAAATGCTAGTATTTTTTTAGGAATTTTTGATTCTAATAAATCAGTAATTGCAGATGTTTATACTTTATTTAAGGGTAAAATGGATATTATGAAAATAGATGAGGGTGCTGAAACTGCAAGTATTACCTTAAATTTAGAAAATAGATTAATTGCTTTAGATAGACCAAAAAATAGAAGATATACACATGAAGATCAACAAGAAAGGTTTACTGGTGATTTAGGTTTTGAATTTGTTCCAGATTTACAAGACAAAGAAGTTGTATGGGGTAAAAAAACTTCATAATGAGAGTAGATAATTGGGATACAAAATTATCTAATTATATTGTTGAGCAAAGTAAAACAAAATTTGTAAGAGGCAAAACTGATTGTGTTAATTTTATACTTGGTGGAATAGAAGTTATAATTGGTAAAAAAGTATTTAATAGAGAATATAAAAGTTTAAAAGAAGCAAAAGAAATTTTAAAAGAATTAAATAAAAAAGATTTATTAGAAATTGCGCAAGATATTGCCAAAGAAAATAACTTTGAAGAAATAAATACATCTTTTGCTAGAAGAGGAGATGTGGTATTTCTAAAGACAGATGAAGAATTAGGAGGAACAATGGGTATTTGCCAGGGTGAATACACAATATTTAAAGCAAAAGTTGGTCAAGAAAAAAGATTAACTAACTCTTGCGATATAGCTTGGAGAATAGAATAAATGGGAAGTAAAACAATAAAAACAGCTTTAGTAGTAGGTGCAATTGCAGTTGGCTTTGCTGCAATTCCAGCTATTGGTCCATCAGCATTTGCAAGTAGTCTTGGATCAATTGTTGCTCCAAGTTTAAGTGTTACTGCTCAAGGATTAATTGGAACTTTTTTAGTATCAGCAGGAACACAATTAGTATTAGGTGCAGTAAATAGTAAATTAGCACCAGAATTTGACCCACCAGATTTAGGTACAAACTTACAACAAGGAACAATGGTTACTGCTAAATCAGGTATTGCACCACACAGAATAATATATGGAAAAACAAGAGTTGGCGGTGTTATGGTTTATGCTGAATCTACAGGTTCTACAAATGAATTTTTACATATTGTAATTGCAATAGCTGGACATGAAATTAATGGTATAACAAAAATATTTTTTAATGAAGAAGAAGTTCCAACAACACAAGATGGCTCTGATTCAAATGGTATTGCTAGATTATTTCCTTCAAGTGGAAATCAATATGAGGGTAAAGCAAGATTTAAAATACACACAGGTACAGATGCACAAAGTGCAGATGCTGATTTAGTTTCAGAAATAACACAATGGACAACTAACCATAGATTAAGAGGAACTGCTTATTTATATGCAAGAATAAACTTTGATTCTGATGTTTATCCAAATGGTGTTCCAAATATTACTTTTGAAGTACAAGGTAAAAAAGTTTTTGATCCAAGAGATAGCTCAACAGCATTTAGTGATAATCCAGCTTTGTGTATTAGAGATTACTTATTAAATTCTGATTATGGTCTTGGTGCTGATACAACAGAAGTAAATGCTACAAATATTACATCAGTTGCAAATACTTGTGATGAAAGTGTTAGTATTACCAATCCATCTGGTACAGAAAAAAGATTTACAATGAATGGAACATTTACACTTGATAAAGCACCAAAATCTATTTTACAAAATATGTTATCAACTATGGCAGGTCATTTAATATATTCAAATGGACAATTTAAAATAAGACCAGCAATATATGAAACACCATCTGTTACTTTAGATGAAAGTGATTTAAGAACAGGCATAACTCTTAATACAAGAATATCTAAAAAAGAATTATTTAATGCAGTAAAAGGATTATATTCTGAACCAGATAATAATTATCAACCACAAGATTATCCAGTCCTAACAAATTCTACTTTTGAATCAGAAGATAATTCAGAAAGAATATTTGGAGAATTTAATTTTGCCATGACCACATCTTCACATACCGTACAGAGATTAGCAAAAATAAATTTATTAAAAGCAAGACAACAAATTAGTTTTACTTCGGATTTTAATTTAGATGCATTTGAATTAGACATTGGAGATACCGTACAAATTACAAATTCAAGGTTAGGTTTTTCAAGTAAAACTTTTGAAGTTACAGGTTGGTCTTTTTCTATGCGACAAGGTAGTGATGCACCAACACCTTTAGTTTCTTGTGAATTTAGAGAAACAGCAAGTGCAGTGTATGATTTTTCTACAAGTGATTATTCTACAGTTTCAAGTGGTAAAGCAACAAACTTACCAAGTGCTACAACAGTTTCTGCACCAAGTGGTTTAACCCTTACTGATGAATTAGTACAATACAATGATGGAACTGTCATTGTAAAACTTGTAATTAATTTTACAGCACCAACAGATAATTTTTCTGAATTATTTGAAGTAGAGGTAAGACAAGATACAGATGCAAATGGTACAGCTTTAAGTCCAGCAGATGATTTTAAATTAATTGGTAGAGGTACAAGAACAAAATTTGAATTTTTAAATGTTATAGATAAAGCTACATATTCTGTAAGAGTACGATCTGTAAATATATTTGGTGTTAAATCATCAACTATCTCTGCTTCAAGAACAATTGTTGGGTTAATTGCTCCACCATCAGATGTAACAAACTTTGGTGTAAATATTGTAGGTAAAGATGCTCATTTGTCTTGGACACCAGTTGACGATTTGGATTTAGCTTTTTATGCAATAAATTTTTCTTCTTTAACAAGTGGTGCAGAATGGCAAAACTCTGTACCTTTAGTAACAAAAGTATCAAGACCGGGAACATCTGTGGTTGTACCTGCAAAGGTTGGTTCATATCTTATTAAAGCAGTGGATAAATTAGGAAACTTTTCTGCAAATGAAACAATTATTTCAACAGATATAAGTGCTATAGGTAATTTTAATGTAATTACTACATCAACACAAAACCCTGCTTTTACAGGAACAGCTACAAATATTGTTAGGGTAACTGATGATGGTACAAATTTTAGCCTCGTTCTTGATTCTAGTGAATTGTTTGATAGTGCAAGTGGTAATTTTGATTCTATTACAACAAGAAATTTTGATGGTGGTACTCAAAATGGTAAAGTACAATCAAGTGGAACATATTTATTTTCAGATAATCCTATAGATTTAGGTGCTGTATTTACATCAAGAGTAACTGCAAATATAACACAAACAGCTACAGAAAGAGATAGATTATTTGATAATACTTCTGGAGATTTTGATGACCAGCCATCAAACTTTGATGGAGATGCACCTGTAAAATCAAGATCAATAATTCAAATTGCTACATCTGATGATAATGTTACATATTCTTCTTTTAGAAATTTTGTTGTTGGTGATTATACAGCTAGATATTTAAAATTTCAGTTAAGAATGGAATCAGATGATAATTCTGCAACTCCTATAGTTTCTGCTTTACAAGTAGTTGTTGACATGGAAGATAGAGTTACTAGTGATAAAGATATTGTTTCAGGTACTGGCACAAAAAGTGTTACTTACAATATTGTATTTAAACAATCTCCAGCTTTAGGTATTGCTGCACAAAATATGGCTTCTGGAGATACTTTTACAATAACTAATAAAACTACGACAGGTTTTCAAATAGCTTTTACTAATTCTGGAGGTTCTGGTGTTTCTAGGACTTTTGATTATGTTGCAAAGGGTGTTTGATTATGATAGAAAACAATTTTTAGGAGAATATAAATGGCAACACATGATTATGTAATAGCGAACCAGGGTTTCCCTGCTACAAGGACTGATATAAATAATGCTTTGGCAGCAATTGTTTCTAATAATTCAGGCTCATCAGAGCCAAGTACAACTTATGCTTACCAATTATGGTATGATACAGCAAATAATCAATGGAAAATGAGAAATGCAGATAATGATGCATTTATTACTTTAGCAACTTTTAATCAAAGCAATGATACAGTAAATTTTATAGATTCATCAACCACTGTAGCTGGTATATCTACTTCTGCTTCAAATACAGTTTTAACTTTAGCAGATGCAAGTGTTTTAGTTAATCCTGCTGGTCCAGTAAGTATTGGTGGTGCGGCAACTCAAGATGCTGAATTAAGATTTTTAGAGGATACAGATGCTGGTTCAAATTATATTGCTTTAAAAGGAAAAGCTATATCATCAAATGTTACATTTGTTTTACCTGGAGCAGATGGTTCAGCTAATCAACTTCTAAAAACAGATGGTAGTGGTAATTTAAGTTTTGCTGATCCACCATCTGGTGGTATTAGTACAGGTAAAGCAATAGCAATGGCATTAGTATTTGGATAGGAGGAAATAATGGCAATACCTAATATAGTAAATGTAGCAACAATTCATGCAGAAACAGTGGTTGGTGATTTAGGAACAACTTTAACAACAACACTTTTAACTGGTGAAGCAGAGCATGTATATAAGATAAATGTTTTTAGAGTTACAAATGTAACTGATAATGACGCAACAGTAACTTGTGATATAGAAAAAGGTGGGACACATAAAAAAATAGCAAACGAATTGACTGTTCCAGCTAACTCATCTATTGATATTATTGACAAAACAAACTCATTTTATCTTGAAGAAACTGACCTTATAAGAGGTGGTGCATCTGCAGCTTCAACAATAGAATTTGTATTTTCATACGAAGCACTAGCTGATTAGGGGGATAAAACTATGTCTAATAGTTACCCTAGACGAGATCAAGCAAGAGGCATCTGGAAGATAAATCAAATTACTAAAAATATAAAAGAAGATGGTACTTATCCTCAAGCTGGTGGTGCAGGTAAAGGTTTTGCCGCTGGTAGTAATGATTCGCCAAATATAAAAATAGATGTAGTCACAATTAAAACAGCTGGTAATTCAACTGACTTTGGAGATTTAATTAGTTCTGGTTCAAATGCCACTAGTTGTCGTGGTAATCGTTCTAGAATAATATTTGTAGGCGGAAGTCCTGCAGCAAACACAATACAATACATAACACCAACATCATCAGGTAATGCAGCAGACTATGGAGATTTATCTGTTTCTAGATTTATGATTGGTGGCGGTTCTAATACAACTCGTGCAGTAAACATGGGTGGACAAACTCCTGGTAAAGGAGATGTAATAGATTTTATGACAATAACATCACTTGGTAATGCAAGTGACTTTGGTGATCTTACGCAATCATCAAGACAAATATCTGGTAATTGTAGCACTACAAGAGCATTTGCAATGGGTGGTGATAATCAAGGACCACCATCAACTCCACTTGATAGAATAGAAATGGTAGAAATTTCATCAACTGGTAATGCTGTTGATTTTGGTGATCTAACACAAAGTACTGCATCATGCCCTCAAGGTTGTGGATCATTTACTAGAGGATTAAATGCTGGTGGTCAAACTCCTAGTTATACTGCAGTAATAAATACAATTAATTATGGATCACTTGGTAATGCAATTGATTTTGGTGATCTAACTCAAGCCAGACGATTAATGGCTGCCTTTTCTGATACACAAAGAGGTTGTTGGGCAGGTGGTATTGAACCATCAGCTAATTCTAATGTTATTGATTTTGTAACTATTTCTAGCTTTGGTAATGCCACAGATTTTGGCGATTTAACAGAAGTTAAAGATAGTCCACAATCAGGTTGTGATAGTCATCAAGGAATAGAAACTTTTATACCAAGAACACCTGAACTTTATTCACCAACAGGTAAAATTGATAATGGTGATATAGGATATATTTGTGGTGGAAATCAACCATCAGTAACTACTAGAATCCAATTCATACAAATATCTAGTTTAGGTAATTCACAAGATTTTGGTGATTTAACACTTGCAAGAAGTAGTGCTTCTACTACTGGTAATCGCACTAGAGGTATTAATGCTGGTGGATATACCCCAACATACTTTGATACAATAGATTATTTAAACCCAATTGAAAAAGGAAATTGTGCAGATTTTGGAAATTTAAGTAATAGTCGTTATGGTGCTTTAAGTGCAAGTAATGATACTATAGCTGTTTTTATGGGAGGCGATTCTCCAGGCGACGATAATAGAATGGATAGTGTAACTATTGCAACAACAGGTAAT
>Ga0098043_1000436_pt1 | contig 14591 bp, 18 predicted proteins | sample 9B_taG_FD_92581 | JGI IMG/M metagenome (GOLD analysis project Ga0098043, IMG submission 92581) | Marine viral communities from the Subarctic Pacific Ocean - 9B_ETSP_OMZ_AT15188_CsCl metaG | ecosystem: Environmental > Aquatic > Marine > Oceanic | place: Subarctic Pacific Ocean | collected 2015-01-10 | reverse complement strand
CTGCATCACAAGCGTTAGTAATCTTTTTTATATCAAAGAAAGATTTAGAAATAGGAAACATATCGATGTCTGATACCAAACAAATGTCATCAAGAAATCTTTGAGTAAAAAAGATTCTTGCCATCTGCGCTTGGAGATGCACTGGAAAATCAGGCAACTGTTTAATGTAAAGAACATCGTCCTCAAAGTCTTTAGTTTCTCTATGTTCATTTATAAACACCAGCTTTGGCTCTATGCCAATATGTTCTTTCCACATCTTGCGGACACTGGGCCAGAAATCGTAGTAAAATGGATTTTCATCACAAGACAATAAAACTTTCATATGTTTAAAAACCTATAGTTTCCGAATTTTGATTCTCGGGGGGACAGAAGCATCTTATCAAAATTGTGTTCATATGTATTATCAAAATTAATAAAAGTTTGCCAATCTCCGTATAAACTGTTTTTTTCAATATCATAGAACTGGTGTCTATTGTTCTTGTGAATCAACAGAGATAAAGCTGACTGATCTTGCCTATGTTCTCTACATGGCTCTAATGGCCCGTCAGGCTTTACAGAAGTTGTATCTGGCAATGCAACTTCGGGCATGAGCATATAATCATACATTTGATTTACAAAATCAAGATTTGCTTCAGTCTTGTTATAAGCTTGAAATCCAGCCCAGTATTGAGGCATTATTTCAGCACCCGGTGCATTGATTGTCTTAAAGCATTCCTTGGTAGTCCAGTATTTATTTGTTAACCCTTCATAAGGGTAAGCCAAAAACAATGAGTCATCGGCAAGATGTTCATGTATGTTCTTGGCGTCTCTTACAAAACAGTTGGCAGAGTCAGAGTAGATCATGCTATCTGAGTGATTATGTAGACAGTCCCTGATAGCAAAAACCTTGTAGAAGAACACTCTTGGGCTTAGTGCGTGATCGCATACATTCTCGACTTCTTTTATTTTTACCTTGTCTCCGAATATCTCATTAAAAATATTTAGTTTCTGTCTGTCTGTGTTGAAGTAATACAAATAGACATCACGGTCATAAGAAAGGACCTTATAACTTTGAATTAAATTCAATGCTTGAGGTATAAAACCCTCGCTTATGACCGTGCATAAATCCATTAAGCACTCTGTTCTTGAAGCTTCTTTAGATACGTTTGAAAGATTTCTCTCTCGTGCTCTTTCTTCCAAGAATCATGCGCTGGATTTGTTGACATACCAGTGGGGTTGAAGTAGTACACGCCGAGTACATCTGGGCACTTCTTGAACTTAGATCCGCCAAACGCACATCGTAGCCACAAGTCCCAATCTCCAGCAGACTTGTAGTACTGGTTGAAGTAACCGTGCTTATCGTGTACGCTTCTTCTCCACATTGGGTTGTTGTGAGGCAGGTTTGATCTCAACATTGCTTCTTTGGAGAACTGCTCAAAGTTGTAACGCTGGGTGTTTGGCTTAACATCTTCCCACATTATGTTAGGTTCGTGAGTAACGTATGAGTCATTGTAGACCAAATCAACATCAGGGTTGGAAACTAGAAGCTTTGCCTGTGCCTCATAGGCCCACGGAGGTCGGCGGTCGTCACAGTTAACGTTGGTAACAAAATCACCAGTGGCCATCTTGATTCCCATATTCCAAGTGTCGTAGATGCCGGGGTCCACTTCAAGTCGCTTATAGATAATGTTATTGGGATACTTCTTCTGATATTCAAGAATTAGATTCTCTTCCATATCATCGCCTTCTTTGTTGGCGTTTAGAATAATCCACTCACAGTGAGACTCAAAAATAGTCTGTCGAGTCACATCTTCCATAAGCTGCTCGATGTAGTCCTCTGCTCTAAACACAGAAGTGACAAGTGAGATCTTCGGAATATCTTCAAGTGCGACATCATCTTGCTCATCAACGAGAAGGCTGACGAACTGCTTGTACATTTTCTCTGCTGCAAAGCGCTCAGAAAGATCGTTGCTATACTTTGATTTGCCATTCTCGACTATGTCTGTGTAACAAGTCCTCATTTGTTCTTTAGCTGAGCCTTCGCGAGCATAGGCCCACATAGAATCTTTTATGAGCACTCCGTCCCACACAACTTGTGGTTGTATCGGCTGAAGGTCAAAAGCAACATTATAAAATTGTTCCTTGCCATGTTCATCGACAAGGAAATCAAGCTGACCAGACCATCCCACAGATACAACAGGAAGTCCTGAGTATGCTGCTTCAAACAATGGGAGCCCAAATCCTTCACCATGTGGCAGAGAAAGAAAGGCATTTATTTGTGGATTTACATATAAAGAATGTATTTCCTCATCAGTCATGTCTCCGTGAAGTAGATAAACCTTACATTCCTTGTCGCCCAATTGACGAATAAACGTTTCCAAATCTTGTTTAAGTCTTATTCTGTCCATTAAACAATTTTTGGCTATGTTAGATTTCAGCACAAGGCCCACATCTTCATTTCTAAACTCTTCTACAAACCACTTAATTGTGTTTTCTAGATTCTTGCGTGGCCCAAACTGAGCAATTGACAAAAAGTTAAACGATGTCTTTAAATCTAGTTCTAACTCTGGCAAGTTATCAAAATTCTTTACAGGATAGTTTATATATTCAACGGGCCTCTCCGTCTTCAAAATAAACTGTCGGCCTGTCTCCTGTTCTTGAGCCTGATACTCAGTTGATTCAAAAACATTCTTTGAGTGTGAAGATACAACAAGAGTCTTGTCCATTTGATTGACTTTCTGAATCCACTCATGCGCCACCTTGGTAGTCTCAATACCTGCGGTATAACCAATGTTTATTGGCGCCAAGCCTTCAAATTCATTAGGTATTGTCACCTGTAGTGATATATCAAACTGACCACCTTGTTCAACATATCCAATTGTTTTCTCAATGGTGTGATCAATCCACTCCCTTTCACTATCAAGTTCACTCATCCATGATGTCTGGCCCCACTGAAGTGGCTGTATGTAAACATCAAACAAATCTTCTCGTGAACGTAAGGAACGCAGAGCGAAGCGTGCTTGCTCTCCATAGCCACTACGAGTCAACAACGGTGCTTTAAGTAATATTTTCTTCCTCATGCTACCTCCATTAGGTGCCATCTTTTGTAATTAATTCTAGTGTCCCAAGAGCCTCGCTCTCCAACAACCTTATCCATCAAATCAACCCAAGACTTCTCAAACTTTTCAAAGTTATAATTCTTCTTAACGTGTTTAATACCGGCGGAAGACATTTTTTTATATTTTGTTTTGGGCAGCTTAATAGCCTTGGTTAGCATCTTCTCAAAATCATTTTGGTTGATTCTATCCTCGTAAATATAAGGCACCTGTAGGGAGCCGATTACTGTCTTTGAACTTGGCTGTATGCCCCAGCCAAACCACTCTGAGCCATCTGTAACCTGCTCTTGAAGACCGCCTGTCATATTTACGATAATCGGAGTTCCACAAGAGAGTGATTCCAGAGTGGCAAGGCCAAAGCCCTCAGCATCAGAAATATTAATAGTGAAATCTGCTGTTCTATAAATATTTGCAAGGCTTTCAGGGGGTATTTTATCTGCTGATATTAGCACTTGTCCATCTTCCATGCCAAGGTGTTGTATAAGATGTGGCAGATCTTGGCCGTGTTGGTCCCTAGCATCTGTATGCATCAATAGCATCGCCTTGTCATGACCCACTTTGTCGAGCCACTCCTTAAACCACCAGATAATTGTTCCGCTTTGCTTGCGACGGGCGTTCCGGTTGTTCCAAAAGAATATTTTTTTATTAGTATTTGAGCGTAATAGTTTTGTTCTAAGCTCGTCTGATACTTTTTGTTCTTCTGGGGTTCTATGAGGGTGGAATATTTCTTCATTAACCGCGTGTGGCAAGTAACAAGATTCAACATCAGGGGATACTTGCTTCACTATTTCGTGTGTTACCTTTGATATACATGCAACCACATCGTTTGAATCATAAAACGGAGCATTGAACTTGGGTGCAGGGAAATTATCCCAGACGTGGTAGTAAACCATTGGCACATTGGTTCTTACTTCATTTTCTATTTCCCACAACCATCCATAGAAACGTGGATCAGTCATAAACCAAAGAACGTCAGGGCGTTCCTTTTGAAGGATTGACCTAACGATCTCTTGGTTGCCGTATCCATCAACTGGAAAAATACGAAAACTATCACCCCATGGTTCTACCTTTACGGGCTGATAGTTTTCATGCTTGATGGCCCCGCCAAGACAAACGAACTCATAACGTCCAGTCTTTAGCAGGGCCTCAATCATATACTTAGTTTGTGTTCCTACCCCCGATGGGGATAGGGGGTGGTCTGATAAGACCAGAATCTTTTTCTTTTTCATTGTTCCTCTAACTGCAATGTTCTGTCTTGCGGAAAGCACAGTACTTGCAAGACAGTCGATTCTTAATATACCTCTTGTTTTTAATGTTGTATAGGGCTTTTTTTAATAATTTTATAGCATTTTCTGTTTTTCTTGGTCCAGAGGTAACTCTGAAGAACTCTACCTTGTCTTTTTTGGAAGTTCTCTTGAGCAGAGCGAAGTGAGTTTCAATGTTTTTTGGATCAACGCCCATCTTGGTAGCAAAGAAATGCTTGTACAGGGTAAGCTGGTACGTGGTCATAGGGGCACTTCGGCGCTTGGCATCCCATCCCCATGAGCAGGTCTTCCAGTCAAAGATGTGTACCTTGCCATCAGGGGTGGCCACAACGCCGTCGATGTAGCCTCTAAAGATGTAATCCTCTTCTCCCTCGATTGGCTCTTCAAGAGGAATCTCAGAGCCAAGAACCTCGTACTCTCCAAAGTAATCTTCTAGAGACTCTTCAATTTCGGGCAGGATCTCCTTGCCTTGAGAGCGCATATCTTGAACAAGCTTCTGATCCTGTTGCTCAGAAAGCGTAGAAAGAAAATGTTCAAAGCGCTCGATAAAGTACTCGTCTTCATTTACCTCTTGCTTCAAGAGCTTCTTCTCACAAACCTCGTGGATGGCGTTACCGAAGGCAGTGTAGGCATTGCCTTCAAAACCTCCGATACCGTCAATGCGCGTCAGCTTGTGATACCAAGCGCAGTAGTTCCAATCTTTTAATGCCGAGAACGAAATGTGGGGCATAATAATCTCCTATAGATATATTATAACACCCTCACGTTTCGTTGTCAAGCTTTATCGAGAACATGCAGCGCAGCCAGCTTCTTGTAGACTTCTGGCGATACCTTTTGCAAATAGCCGTGAGAGTCTGGGTACATGTAGAACTCTGTGAAGGCTGTTGCAAAATATTCTCTGAGGCTTGTGGCCGCATACGGTGAAATGAAAATTCCTTTTCCAATCTCTGACAGCTTGTCATATCCTACGTCCTGAAGCAGGAACATATCAAACTCTTTGGTATACTCAGTGTCCAAGAACACCTCTCTAGGAACCTTGAATCCCATACCCCAGAGGACCTCATATAGATAAAACCTCTTTTTCAAGAACTCATTTTTTATTTTTTCGTCTGCGTAGATCTCGTAGCCGTATGCTTCTTCAATGGAATGGGCAGTCTCGTGGACCAAATCGTCCAAAAGATCATCGTTGTCAGTCTGTATGTTTGACACGTATAGGGCGCTGTCTTTATAGAAAGCGTTTATACCTCTGTCTTCAAACTCATCGAACTCTCCAACGATTATCATTTCCACATTGTCTCTGACATGCGCCGGGAGCTTTGATTCAAACTTTGAAATAACAGATTCCATATCAACAAGATTATTGGCTATCTCGTCTTTTGTAAAAACCTGTATACCGCTGGGGGTGTAAAAGTTTCCGTTCGCCTCAAGCATTTGTTGGCGATTCTGTATGTAAGTTGTTAGCATCGTTCAATCCTTGTTGGTAACCTCTAATCCAGTTTTCTTCGGCCATAATCATAACGAACTCTGGAAATTCGTGTGCCAGCGTGTCAACTATCATTTGGACAGTGACCTCAAACTCACCCTCGTCTTCATCTGTGGCATATTTGTTTCCGACGTACTCCACAAACATCTGTTTAAGAGGACTGTCGATAGCAACCACCACATTGTTTCCAAGCGGGGCCTCTTCATTATTTTGTTTTTCTGTTGTATTCATATTTTCTCCGTGTTTTGAATATGTAATCTGAAAGCGGGTGAACAACACACCAATTTTTATTTTGGTCTTTGCCCATGTGGTGGTCGTAATGCCACCGTAGATATTTATAGCACCAGTCAGGGTTCCTGTGGGCGTAGTTGTGTATAACTAAGTATAACATAGCATGTACAAACATGCCAGTGTAGGCCCAAGGAGAAACAAACAAAACCGGAGAAGCTAGCAGGCACAAGAATGCAATACCGAAAAGCTCTCTGTGTGAGACCTTGGCATCTGCAAACTTGTTTCTGCGCGCATTGCGGTGATGCACTCCCCAATGAAATGAGAATAGGGAGGCACGCTTCCTTCCGAGATTATGTAAAAGATATTTGTGAACAGCCCACTCCAGAAGATTACCAATAAGTAAGCCAAGAGTGAGTTCGAGAATCATTACAATACCTTAGATGCTAGTGTTGCGACTTCGGAACGCTCTCCTCTTGTAAAGGTTACGTGGCCAGCAAGAGGATATTCTTTTAACTTTTCAACAACATGTGCAAGTCCATTAGAGGTCTCGTTTACATATACGTTGTCGATTTGTTCAATATCTCCTGTGAGCACAATCTTGGTTCCTTCGCCAACACGAGTTAATATAGTCTTTATTTCATGGGCTGTCAAGTTCTGAGCCTCATCAATTATAATAAACGCATTAGCAATCGACCGTCCACGGATATAAGTTAAGGCTTCAATTTCTATTTTGCCCTTGTCCATATACATTTGTAGGGTTTTCTTATCGCCTCCGACCAAAAATTGCAGGTTATCTTGTATGGGCATCAACCAAGGGAGCATCTTTTCTTCCATGGTGCCGGGTAGGAAACCGATGTCCTTACCGAGTGGCTGCACTGGTCTCGACACAATCATGCGGTCGTAGTGGTTGTTACCTCTCAGGCCAATTGTCTGCTGCAATCCGGCAGCGATGGCACAGAGCGTCTTACCAGAGCCCGCACGGCCAACAAGTGAAACCACTTTGACATCGTCATCTAGTAGAAGGTCAATAGCGAACGCCTGTTCCTTGTTCCTTGATGAGATTTTCCAATCGGGTATCTTGTCATTCACAATTTTTTTCAAAGGCTGGAAGTGGGTATAGAACCTCGCTATACAGGTTTTCTTGTCATTGGCATTGGATACCATGAGGATATACTGGTTTGGATGCCACTGTCCCTCTACTTCGTCCTCGCTTATTGTGATTTCATCGCCAGCGTAGAAACGATCAATCACTTGGTCATCTACAAGGTGTACTGCGAGACCAGAGTAAAGTTCGTCAGAAGAGTGAATTACTTTTTCATTTGTGTAGTCCTCTGACACGAGGCCAATTGAATCACATATAACTCGCATGTTGATGTCTCTGCTGACAACGACAGTTTTGCGAGTGGACTCTTCACGGACGGCCATTGCGGTTGCAATGATCATGTGATCGGGTATTCTTAGGTCGAGATCAGAAGGGAAGATGACATCTTGCAAAACCTCGTAAGATACAACTCTAAGTAAACCTTGGCCCTTGTGAATTCTAACACCTTTCTGGAGACTCCCAGCAGCACGAAAATCATCAAGGGTACGAATAATCTTGCGTGCGTTGATTCCAACAGAATCTTGACGCTTTTTGTGTTTATCTATTTCCTCTAAAACCTTGAGAGGTATAAAGATGTCACTGTTTCCAAACTTGAAGACAGCGTCCGCATCAGTTAGATAAACGCTTGTATCAAGTATATAATTTCTTTTAGCCACTTAAACTCCTATGACTAAAATAAATAGTGTTAGCGACAGAAGATCGGTTTTTCTCTAGAATCAGGATGACCGAAAACCTCTGCCTGCGTGTGGATCGGCAGCCACCCACCGTTATTACCGACGATGCAGCGGTTACCAAAGGTAGTCTTTCCAAATATCTTCGGTATGGCTTTTAAACTTCAAGCTCATAGTTCTTGGAGTTTCAGGTTTTTTAATTAGTTTCATCCCTGCTTCTTTGGGAGTGTTAGAGCTTTTTTTCTGATTGCATTTCTTACAGCAGGCCACAAGGTTTTCCCATTCGTTTTTCCCGCCGCGAGACTTTGGAAATACGTGGTCAATTGTCAAATCATTGAAATTTAACTGCTTGGCACAGTATTGACATGTGTTGTCATCACGAATGCAGATATTCCTGCGATTGGGTCTCGTTGTCAAGAATGTGTATTTGACTACCCTGTTTATGACTATGACTGCTGGTAGTTTAAAACTCTTGCTTGGAGAACGTATCACGGAATCATGTTCTTCTAGAACCTTTGCTTTTCCAATGATGCACATCACCAAAGCCTCAAGAGCTTCAACAATACCAACGGGGCGGTAAGTGGCATCTAACTTCAATGTCACAAAGCCAGTTGAATCCATTACGACCTCCCGTTACAATATAACTAGGAGGCTAAACCTTGTCAAGTCATCTACCGGAATGCTTTGGTCTTGTTCTGTTAGGTGTTACTTTATTTTTTGCTTCTCTTGCTCTCTTGACAAGATCGGATGAAGAGTCTCTTTTCTCGTCTCCACCTATTGACCACAGCATCTCCACACCCAACTCTTCACAAACAGTTTGCTCAGGTGTGTTGTCGCGGCCTCGATCACCGCCGTTAGCAAAGTAAGTTGGCTTGTGGCGACGTATGGCCTCACACACAGTGCCGTCAGTGTCGTCTACCGAATCAACAAGGATAACCCCCTTGATTGCGTTCAAGATTTCGGCTCTTTGCTCGAAATCCATGAAATTAAAGCCTTTTTTCTCAAACAGCCAGCGGTCTGAGTTGGCAACAACGATTACGTCGCCCCACTTGCCAGCGTCTAAAATCATTCTAATGTGGCCAGCGTGTACCGGGTCAAACCCGCCAGAAACCATTACCGTAGGTCTCTCCTGTTCTTCATCAAACATGTCTTTATGAATTGTCATCTAGTTCTCCTATTAGTCTATGTAAGTATAGGTCAATAATCTCAATCGTCTCTTCTGGCCCAGAAGTTTCAAAAGATCTCTGTGTTGCCGAGAGCGCATTAAATATTTCAAAGTCATTGCCATCTGGGTGGCAACGATCGCCAACAAAGAAAACATCCCACTGATCGAGGGGGAAGTGTTTTAAGGCATATGTCTTGTCCCAATCTTCTGGGTAGATATCAAACGATGTATCGCCACCCAGCTTTATCGTTACATCATCAATTCCTTCGTGCATCATGCTCTGTCTAAAATTATCAATGAATAGCTTTCTTATTCCATACACCTTGTCCATGGCCACGAATTGCTGTCTCTCGCCGTGATTGGCATTTCTTCCTATCGGGCTCCAATTAATAGTAGAGTCTCTATTCTGTATGTGGTGGCCTGTAAATGAAATATCATAATTTTGTTCTGAGAGTCTATATTGCAGTCTAATCAGGGTTTTCATGACAAACTGAAACTTCTCAAAACCTAGCTTCTGCCACATTGAGTTCTTGTGTATTTCTATAAAGTTGCCGGGGCTCTCTGGATTAGGAATGTAATATTCTATACCATTGCAGGGTAAGATATGACAATTGAGACTTAGCTCTTGGTCGGCCAATAGAGGCCACAATTGCTCTTTGATATAGTCCAGCCCCGAACCAGTTAGCAATCCGATCTCAGTTTTGAATGACAGTTCTCTCAGAGAAGCCAGCATTCTTTTATTTATAGGTCTTCTTGCTTCTGTTAACGTTCCGTCAACATCAAACAAACAAATTGAATTCTTTATATTTTCCATTTTTTTCCTTTGAGAGCAAACACCAAATCCTAACATAGTTTGGAAATTATGTTCAGTGCCTTTCTAGGAATATTGTTTTATTTAAAGACCTGTGTCGCCTGTGTCTTGTTCTATATACCTGTAGCCTACTTCTACTAATTGGCCAGAGGTGGGTATAACGGTGAAATGTACTGTATTAGTTGAACTCTCATAATACCAGTCGTGATTTAGAGCGCCGTCTATGAAAACTCTTATCGAGTCAGCCTCTGCTTCATGAGTAAGAGTTATACTTTCATATGGATCTAGAGAATTTGTAGCGTCAGTGACACCGGGAGACCAGTCAGTATCACATATATCTATAACAACACCACCAAGTGCAGTAGTAGCCTCCATATACCTTTTCCCTTCATCGCGTGGATTAGGTGAGCTTGTACAGACAGAAGTCTCTGCGCTGTGGGTGACAATGCTGGCCATAAATACAGAGCCCATCTTTTGCGTTCGATACCACCCAAGAAAATCAGAAACATTGGGATACTCTATATCACTTTGTTCCTCCTCGTCGGATACAAAAACCACTAGTAAGCCAGCTTCGGGTCGCATCCAAGTTGATGAGTAAGGGTTCAAAACAATATATTCGTAAACTGAATTAAACCCTTGTTCATAAAAACCTGAGCCAATCATTGTTAGCATGTCCTCAGCATCAGCAATTGTATCACCGGGAACTAGTGGAAATTGATTATTAACAACAGCCCTATCTGGATCGGCATTGATTATAACAAGTCTCCAATCTGATGTTGGTAAAGCCAATAACATGGCTTCAAGGCCGGCTAACAATTCTGCGTCATATTTGTTCATGGAGCCAGAACGATCAACCACCCACAAAATGTCTATACCCTGAATCTCCATAACTTGTGTGAATGAGTCAACCCATATCACACCTTCGTTTACAGGGACCTCGACTTCTACATATACAGGAACTTCAACTTCAACTTCCACCTCTTCTACGACCGTTTCTGTAACAATGATTTCGTTAGAATTGATTACTCCGTAGTCCTGAGTACAGGCGGCAATCATCAGAAAAGATAAAAATTTAAAAATCATTTCATGGGCACCCCCATTAATATTTAGATTATTTGAAAGGAAAAAGGTATTGTTCCCTCACATTTTTTATTTTTCCCTCTCCGTCAATGAATATCTTATAATCGTAAAAATCTTCTTTTGGGTAGACATAGAGGATTAAACATTTCTTTTCTATTGATTTGAGAATTTCAGAATCTTCATCTGGAAAAGGCTTGTATATGGCCCAATCATCAACTCTATAGTAGCTCATCTATCTTTGTTTGAAGTCTTCTTTCTTATATGCTCTAAGTTCTGCCTTGTTTCAAGAATGGTTCTCTCAACCTCTTCGGTTTCCAAATCAAATGGTTCTTTCATATCCCATAGAGATTGCTCGATCTTTTCTTCAAAAACTTTTTTGTTTTCAGAGTTCTTTTCTTTATCTTTTCTGTTAAACCAGTTAAACATGTTGATGTAAATAGTGGACTCGGTGGGAATCGAACCCACGTCCGCAGCATCTTTAAAGTTAAGTCATTCACAAGCTTATTCAGTTTTACCATCCCAACTGAAAAAGGTAGACGGATATACTCTGTTGCTTACCGTCCTGTTGCAATAGAGGTTTTTGATTTTTACAACTTATCTGTTGTTTTGTCTAAATTGGATAGATGGCTTTAGACGGCCACCTGACTAAGCCGCTAAGCGTGCTTCTTCAAAGTGTATGTTGTTGTTTGCAACTATTGTTTTGAACTGTTGAGGTCGTGTCTAACCTGCTTGCACTCAAAATTTCCAATACCCCGTCGAAGCCAGTGCGAGCCCTAAAGGGAAACTCGGTGTGGATCTCTTGCTCACCACAGCTAGCCTACAGTTTTTTTTACGACATCGTTTTGGCCGAAAGGTCTTGTTAGACAAGGACTCTTTACACTTATATCCCCGCCGAGCATCGGGGCAGAACATTTTTATTTATAATTTGTTAATTTTATTGAGTATCTCTTCTTTGTCAAAACTGTGTACTGCATCGCATCTATACCAATCAGAATATTTATCATATCCTCTTAATTCTATGACTCGCTTTCGATCCATTTCAAAAGCATCATCATCTATCCAATCTACGCGAACATATGTCCAGTTACCACACTTGTCTTCTTCGATAACTTTGCCTATTCGTAGATTGCTATTACCAAATTTCTTCCATACAGTATTTCCTATCATGTATCCTCCTAGTAAAAATCTTTCTGCATTTTTTCGGCAGGTACTTTACGCCACAATGTAACAATCTGGTTTTCTGGATCACCACCTTGTGGGTAAATAAAGCCAATACTATTATATCTTTTTTCTGCAAGTTGTGCAACTAATTCGTAAACGTTTGGCTTGAAATAAAGAAACTTTGGGTTATCTACAAGTAATACTTTTCCTGCAAAACGCTCCTCTGTGTATGCAAGACCATTAGAGTCTTTTGTCTTGGAACAGATGTGCCATTGGTTATATTTCTCTCGAACAGAACATTTCTTGGCAGTTTTAAGCTTCTCAGCAAACTCAGGTACGTTTTCAGCCATGTAAGCTTGTAGCTCTTGCCTTGAGGACAGGCCGGCAGGGTCATCATAGATTGGGTATAGTTGCTGTGGGTTTAACTTAACAATGTATGGTACACCCTGAATCCTGCCGATACCAGTGTCTTCTTGTCCGAAACGAGTAAAAAAGAAAACACGAGGTCTATCCCAGCTTCTATACTCTTGTTGAGTGTAGTTCTTGAGGTTGCTAGCTGCAATGTCTGGATCAAACTCTTCAATATCTTCGGCTGAAGAGACATGATAGAGAATAATATTGCCTTCTTCATCTCTCTCAAGAGGAAGATCACCAAGAAAGTTTTGTTCTTTCAAGAACTTTCTAAAGTTTTCAATTATTAATTTCATCAAAGTATTCCTGAAGGTTATACTCCCTAACTAGTCGGTGTAAGCCTTCGTAATCGATACCGAGAAATCTGGCCGCATCCATCTTAGAGTCAGTAGCACTGATAGCAAACTTTATAATTGCTTCTTTAACTAGTCTGTTGGTGCTTGACAACAAGTTGAAAGCATAAAGTTTGTTATTTATGTGTCTTGCTGAAAGTTCTAACTTGACAGCAATCAGATCTTCTAAAGACATACTATCAATGAATGTTAAATTACTTTCATTAATAATATTATTAGATATTAGATTATTAACAATACTCTTATACTTGTATTTTGATCTTCTCTTCTTCATCTCAAGACAAGATAACACGGATTCTCAAAGTGTCAACTAGATTTCTAGATCTAATTCTTCCTCTTCTTCTCCACCAGCTTCTTCTCCACCTGTTTCCTCACCACCGCCACCGGTATCACCTTGCTTGGCAGAGTCATAAGCTTGATTAGTGGGCTCTTCAACGTTTGGTTGAATCTCAGCCTCGAACTTGTCAAAGTATAGCTTGAGGTTGGCCACCAAGTAATCAAAAAATAATTCTTGGTCTTCAGCATTCGAGAGTAGGTCGTAAGCATCGATGATTGGAGCTTGGATTTTCTTGAAAGTTGTATACGCCATGTTGCGGCCTGTGGTATCCTTGCCTTCGATACCGAATTGATCTCTCGGATCCTTCTCCTCTTCTTCCTCTTTTTCTTTCTTCTCGCCGTCAATGTCGATGAACATATCGTCTTCGCCGTCGTCCTCGATGTTGACTTCCACCTCTTCTTCCAAATCCTCAGCACTACCAGCGTCGTTGTTGAGTTCGACAGGTGTTAGGGAGTCAGCAGTGGCCTTGACAATGTGAGCGCGGTAAGACTCTCTCTGCTCCTCAGAGGTTGTGAGAAGCTTGTAGTCATCCTCAATGATTGGAATAACTTTCTTGAGTAGGTCCTCCAGCACGTTGATACCAGTAGACTTGTGGGGTGCCGGGTCATTGTCAGGGGTTCCACCGGCCTCCATCAATTCGATCTTTAAAAATTCTCTAATCATCTTGCGTAGTTGGCCCTCTTGGGACAAAGTATCTTTCTTTTTCTTCTTGACAAGAGCGATCAAATCTCTTACATTCTCTCTCAACAGTTCTTCTGGATTTTTCATTTTATGACCCCTTTCTCGGTAAATAGTTTCATAACCTCTTTGTACAACTCAAGTTCATTATACTCTTTTTTCTTCTTCTTGTTTCTATTTTTCATACCAAGCGGCAATGCATATCCTGCAACACCGCCAGCACCTGACGCCTCATCTATTGGTTCGTCAAGTCCTAGTATAGAACGAACCTCATCAGTGAGACCCATTCCGAAGAATTCATCAGCGTTTTCGCCATCTTCCAGCATTTTACGTGCATCGGTGGCGTTAAATGGCGTCCCATCTGCCTTATTTGCGGGAGTTACGGCGGTTTCCTCGGGAGGTATAAGCTCTACATCTTGCTTTACATACTTCTGGGCACCCTTCCAACGATTCAGGTCATTGCCTTTGCGGCTAGCACCGAGTATAACTTTAGTGCCGGGCTCCAAGGCACCTTCGTCACCGATTAGCTCGTATGTGGCCGAGATGGGCGAAGGCTGCGTTGACAATCTAATCTTCACGTTTGACAAGCCAGTGTCACCTAGCATCAACTGCCAGATTGCTTTGGAGTCCAACGGAGATAGAATCTTGTCACCAACCTTCCTGCTTGCCTTGAGAGGAGAAGAAATTAAAACTATTACCTCATCTGCCATGTCAGCATATTGTCTAACCATGTCAACGTGGCCCAGAT
>Ga0098043_1000435_pt1 | contig 14593 bp, 23 predicted proteins | sample 9B_taG_FD_92581 | JGI IMG/M metagenome (GOLD analysis project Ga0098043, IMG submission 92581) | Marine viral communities from the Subarctic Pacific Ocean - 9B_ETSP_OMZ_AT15188_CsCl metaG | ecosystem: Environmental > Aquatic > Marine > Oceanic | place: Subarctic Pacific Ocean | collected 2015-01-10 | reverse complement strand
TCTGTGACTTGTGCCATTTAAAAAGCTACCTTGTGCATATTCTACCCTCCTTTACCAAATCCGACAGCCTGATAGGTGAAATTTCTATCAATCGAAGCATTTGAGGAGTTTTTGAAGTGTACAGTAAATCCAGTACCAGAAATACTACTTACTTCAAAGTAATCTCCTGATGCCATATTCTGAGCATTGATACCAACAGAGGGTAAATTAGTATTTGCTCCAAGCAAAGAAGAAGTCCCAACAAAAAATGGATTGGTAAAGGTGACAGCCTTTGCCCCTGCTCCGCTTGCAATAACATTACCTTGTTCTGTTCTTCTCTGTAAAGATGCTGTATAGCCTAGCTGAGAGACTTTTATATCCTGTGCAATATCATTACTTGTAAGTTTTGCTCTGAATTGAAATCCTCTTCCTTTGTAAGTTCCATTAGCAAAAGTCTGAAAGTCAGTATAAGTAGGAGATCCAGATGGGTCATCCTGAGTAACTCTTACTAACATTTCAGCGTTGACCTCTGTAGCTGTAAGTCCATCAAAGTCTGTAATATCATCAATCAAACCTCTTGAATCAAATAAATCTGATGGATAGAAACCTTCTGTCAAGAAGTGACGTTTTAAATCAAGACTAAATACACCACCTAAATCTAAAGTATCTCCACCAGCAGTTCCTCCAAAATCATATGTACCTTCAGAAACAATCCCACCAAAGTCATCTAACGATCCAACAAGATCAAAGTCTGTAATAGCATCAAAATTACCACCACCAACTAAATTTAAAGTATCTGTAACTGCATCAAAATCAACATTAGTTTTTGTTCCTTGAAACTTAGGACTATCAGTATCCTCTCTCCTAGTCTGTGTAATAAGTGGAGCTAAGTTATCTGGCAGTTCAAGAATTACACTTGTTTCTCCTGCACAGAATCTACCACCATCATCTTGGAATTTTAAAATATATTCGCCTTCAAGATATGGAACTTCTGCTGTTGTTGTATTACCAGCTAACGCTTGAATCAAATCAGTACTATTAGTGAAGGATCCGCTTCCGTCTACGAGAGGAGAATGTCTGACATAACAACGGCCCCCGTGGGTCACGTCAAGGTCTGTAGATAAATTCCAACGTAATCTCACTAATTTTTCATTTATTGGTTCGGCTGATAATCCAGTAACATTTGATGGTAATGCAGTTTTACCAACAGCATTGAAAGTTAAATCAGCAGAAGTCGCACTTGTCTGCAATGCAGCGTTATAGCTAAATATTTGAAACTCATACGTTCCAATATCAGTATTGAATATCTCAAAATCAGGAGAAGAAACTGTTGTCGAAACAAAGTTTCCATTATTAAATCTATAGTTAACTTGATACTGCGTAACACCTACTATTGGCTGCCAACTGACAATAAGTTTAGATACCGCCTGATTATTTATCTCAACTAATTTTTCTTCAGCCTGTAAAGCAGTAGGAGGATCTTTAAGTTCATTTAGTATTGATACTGTTCTTGTCGGCAGTGTTGAACCATCTTCAATAAAAGCGTATTTTTCATTTACATAAGATAAGGCCGTAATTGAATAGTTTATGCCGTCAACTTCCTCAACACTAATAACTCTAAATAATTGAGACTGCACAGTGTCATCTGAAATCAACCAGTTTGCATTAACATTTGGTGCTTGAGAAAAGGCACTTGCCACAGTGATTGTTGCACCAGAGACAGAAACTATATCCTTTGTCTCCACTGTTCCATCTGGAAGCACTACAGAAAGCTTTGCGTTGTTTGTAGATGGCAAGTCAGTGTTTGTGGAATCATCAACAGTAACAACAGTCGTTGATGTAACTGAAGAAATTTTGCCACCTCTTCTAAGACCACTCCTTAGAGGGTCTGCTATTTCTATAATTGCTGACGGCCTAACTACAATGCCGCTATCTATCGAAGTTGTAAAACTGCAAACCTCAGTTTCATTTGCCTCCCCGAAAAGGATTGCCCGACCTAATCTGGCCGCTTGTCCTCTTGAAGTACAGGCAAAAGCTTTTACTTGCTTGATACTTGTGCCTATCTTGCTTATTAAATTAGCATCTTCTACAACCTCAAAATCTATGTCCTGAGTATCCATGTTGAAGTAAGATACAGAAACTACACTATGACGCTGTTTCAAACTGCTACCAGAATAAGTAAATCCATCACTTGTTATGTTGCTGAGATTAAAAAGGTATGAGGCTGAAGCTGGACTGTCCTGTTTAAGAGAAATACTACCAGCAGACCAGATAGGCATACAACGCATGACCCCTGCAAGATCATTAATAAGATCAAAAGCTTCCGCACTGCCTTGGATATTTACATTGCAGCTAAATCTTGCTTCTTGTCCTCCCTGTCCATCATCAACTAAAGTATTTGCAAACTTACTTGCGGTTACAAAAGAAAATAAATCAAGGCTGCTATCTGTTATATGATCTCCAAATCCAAAGCGTGTACTTGTGAGCAAGTCCAATAAAACCATTGCTGGGCATGAAGTCCAAACAGCAGAACCCATGACACCATTAAATATATAGCCGTCTGGGTAAATTATGCGGCCAGTTGCACTGTCAACGCTTGGTGTACCAGAGCCGTTTGCTCCTGCGGCTGGGATTCTTACTTTGACTCCTCTAATTCTATATTTTCTTGATGGGATAGAACTGAACTGCATTGAGTCAAGCCTGATTGCAGCGTAAGCACTATTATCATAAGTATTTGCGTCATCTATAATCTCACCTAAACTTGTCCACTGAAAAGCATCAACAAGACTTGCATCTGTACTATCTGCGGTAACTCTTGAGACTCTAATATCAACAGGAAAAGCACCTGTTAACTCAACTCTGTAATCTCTCTGGTAGGCATCAGCAGTCCTTCCAGTAATTGTGTCAGTAATAATATCGCTGAAACCCCCAGAATTATATTGAACAGAAATCTTGAGTAAAACAGATGAACCAAGCAAATCTCCTTTTGTTGTAGCTTTTTGAATTTGAGGAAAAGTTATTGTGATATTCGCAGCGTCAACATTTGAATTTGTTATCTGTCTTGTAACAGGGCTTGAAGCTGTAACTACTACTCCAACTGCTGTGACAGATGAGCTACTCTCTATCCCTTCAACTTTTGTCTGTCCTGACGTACCAAAGCGAGGATTAAAAGTAACGTCTTGAAAATTAAAGTCTGTTGCGACTGGGTTTGCTGAGTTTGCTGTTGATTTTAAAACAGGAGTATCATTGAGAATAACATCTTTTAGAGCAGCATTATTATATGCAGTAGTCCCTTTTGTTAATCCTTCTTTTGATGCCGAAGCAAAACCCTCTATCTCTCCCTCAGAAATAAGGTCAAGAAAAGTAGCAAACTGCCTACTGTGTAAAGTGTCTGGTGTTCTTGTTGGCTGCGGTGGTGGTGGTGGGCTTCCTCCTCCAGAACCCCTTATGATTTTTGGCTTCGTCATGCTCTCACCTGCTGGGTGTCAATTGCTCCACTGATAACCACTGATCCAGTAATTATCTCGCCATAAACAACAGGCACTGGAGTTCCAGCCCTTGATGTGTTTTGGGTTCCTCCAAAACTATAAGACAATTTAGGATCTTGTTCACTTTTAAACTCTGGCATTTTTGGCACAGGAAACAACATATCACTGACACCAGAAAGAACCAAAGCCGCACCAATACCAAATGAAGCTTTTGCTCCAAGAGCAGCCTTACTAAATCCAATACCTTTAGCACCAAATGAAACAGCCTTACCTGAAAAAGCACCGAAAGCACCCATACCAACAGCAATAAGAGCAGCCCCAAGCAATATCTTACCTACATTACCTCCAGCACCTTGTATGACAGGTACAAAATGTATATCCTGTTGACCTATAGGGTGATCTATTTCACTCTCATCAATAGCATAATCACCCACTTTCACCTGATAATATTTAGGATTCATATACTTTTCTACTCCTTCAAAATTATTCACTAAAAAACTAATTGCATGACTCAAAGTATCAGCCTTTATCTCAAACTCTTTATGGCCAATAAAATTGGCTAACTCTCCATATAGTTTTATTTTACGCAACATAACGCAACCTCTTACCTGTGCATTTTAGCAACCATTCAGAGTATGGCTCTATGCAACTAAGTCTATCTGTTAAATGGTGTAAAACATCACCATCTACGAAAATTGCCACATGATTCAAATTATTGGAAAAAATCGACATAAATAACAAATCTCCATTTATTAATTTTTCATCAGGATTTAGTTCTCTAAAACCTGTTTCTTCTGCACATTTTTCAAACATTGGATCTTTGTTGAAATCTTCCAGTGTTATAGGTCTATGCCAGTCAATCAAATTTATATTTAGTTTTTCTTTGTACCAATCACGAACTAAGGTATAGCAGTCTGTGACTCCCCAAGCCCACTCCCTGCCAAGCAGAGGAGCTTTATAACCTGTTGGCTTTAGATAACCCCATGACTCCGTTTTAGGGTTTACTATGTGCCAAACAAGGCCGCTTTGTTCACAAGCTACCTTATCGGATTGACTTGCTACTGGTGGTGTAACAGGGTGGCTATGAACCACAGCTATAATATCTCCTGTATTATCTGCCCTTATATAATCCTCTGGGTCAATGATAAAGCACTGAAAAGCTGTCATTGATAAATTTTTACAAGGAAAATATCTTTCTTTACCTTTAATATTCAATAAAAGTCCGCAGGATTCTTTTGGGTCTTGGTCTTTCGCATGAGCAAGAGCAGCGTCTTTCCAGTTCATGCAATAAATGTTCCGATACTTGGAAAATTGTCTCTAGTGCAAAGACGTTTAGGGCTTCTTACTCCAGCTAGATCAAAAGGTGCGGCAAGTTCAAACTCTACAATATCTCTTGTTTCTGTTGATTTTCTGTCAATTTTATATATCTCTCTTGGAAATTCTGCTGTTGGGTCTGGTGTTCCTAAAGGATTGACTTGCTGTGTTGAGGTTGTCGTTGTTGTTTGGGTTGTAGTGTTTGGGTTATTCATTGTAATTGTGTTACCCATAGCATTTCCATGAACTGTGCAGTAATATCTCAAATCACTAGGGGCATCAGGATAAGCTGGTTGATAAGTGACTGTGGCATCTGTTCCAAGAGTCCCAGCATTTGTTGTAGTCTGCTGTCCTCCAGCATCAGATTTGATTCTTAAAGGGTGTCCAACATTTGAGCTATCAGATTGATTAAATATATAAGTTGACCCACGCTTCATTGTTATTACAGGATTATTAACACCATTTAATAAAAATATATTTATGCCACCTACGTTTGCCACAGTAACTGTGTAAGTTACAGATTCAGCATCTGCTGGATCGGCAATTGTTGTTGTTGTTGTAGAACTTGTTGTAGTAACTGGAAAATTAACATTATCAAGATATCTTGCAAGTGTCCTAATCCTAGTTACAGTGCAGCCTGTCAGATCATTTCCTGTTGTTACCTGATTAACATTCAACAAGATAGCTGTAATAGTTCCAAGAGCATTACTAACTGTCAGTGTAGGTCTAGGAATCTGCCCACGTTGATAAGCAAACCCCTCTGCTGTAATTGGTAATTTAATATAAGTATTACCAGCCCAGACTATATTTCCATTGTTATTTAAGTTTGTTCCATTGTGAAATCTATAAGTTTGAGCAGAGCCATGTAAAGCAACAGTTGTTTCTAAAGTAAAAAGCTCAATAATCGCAGAGGGATTTATTTTTTGTAAATCTGTAATTATTGGGGCAGTACTCATGGTTCAAACACCTCTCTAAATGTTGCATTAATAGTTGCCCTGTTATTGTATGGAATTGATTTTGTCCAAGTATCACAAACAAACTTCATTGAAGAACTTTCACCTGCTGGGGTGTAGTCAAAACTAGCCTGATCATTTGCCCTTGCATCTAAAAAAGTTTCGATTGTATCAGCATCAGTTTCAGAAACATTGAATGTAAAATTAAATTCTTTTGGATTTTGATTCTGTGCAAGACCAAAAACAATGCGTTGCTCAAACCCATCAGCAAATCTTACAACCCTGTTGATAGGTGCATTAGTTTTTCTTGACCCATAAGAAGGCTTGATGTCTGGAAAAGTAGCCATTATGCTAATAAACCCCCTGCTCTTTTTTGTTGTATTATTTCAGATTGTACCGCCACCGCAATAAGTCTTCCAAGTTCTCTGCCTTCTTGTTCTCCTCCCTGTGCGTCAACACCTCCACTTACATCAACATTAACAACAATATTATTTGTCATGCTACCTCCACCTAATTGATTATTTGGAATAATAGTGCCAGCCCTTGAAGGAACAAATAATTCTGGGCCTTTTTCTCCTACTATTGAAGGCTGCCCTACTTTTGGCCTTCCACCAGTAGCAAAGGTAGGTAAACTCTTAAATATTCCACCAAATGTACTAGATAATAGTGTATTAACACCAAGTCTTAATAAATCTTTTGCAATACCTTGTAAAAGACTTCTTGCTGCGTCAGCTAATGTTCTTGTCTGTAATATTGCATCAGTTAAAGCATCAGAAACACCAGTTGCAATGTTATCACCTATTTTTTTGAAAGCATCACTTAACTTATTAGCACCATCTGTTGCTTCGTCTAAATCTTTTTTAAGGTCTTTGAGATCATCACCTTCAACATCAATCTCTACTTTAGGCATTATCTTTTGGATCTGGCCTAATAAAAATTTAAGCACAGGATTGTTTTCAACAAAATTTTTAATCTTATTAAAGGCATCAAATATTGCTCTTACAATTTTGCCCACGACTTGTCCAGCCCTTCTACCTAGTTCTATAAGATTTTTATTACTTTTATCTATAGCATCTTTAACAAATATCCAAGCTTTTTCAAAAGCAATAACAATATCAATAGCTTCCCCACCAAATTCTCCAATTACTGCATTACTAATCTCTCCAATAAATGCAAACAAAGCTCTAAATGGTGCAAACGTAGCTTTTACAGCAAGACCTAGAGCCTCAACAGTTACAGCAGTTATTTTCAAAGTTTCTCTTATAATAATTCCAAACTCTGAACCATCAGCGACTAAATTCGTAAAAGCACTTGATAATCTTTTTAACTGACCTTGTATTGTATTTGTTGCTTTAAAAGCGTCCCTTGCAGCCCTTCCCTGTGCATTTGCCTGATTATCTAAAGCTTGATTGAATTTAACTAATTCATCATTTAACAATGGCTGTATTGCGGTAAGTGCCTCAACACTTCCAAATAATTTAGATAAGTTGTCAGCACTTGCTCCACCATTTTTGATAATATCTTCTAATACTCCACTTAAACCTTTTGATTTCAAGGCAGACGCACTAAAGTCTATTCCAAGCTGCTTTGCAACTTTAGATGCTTCACCAGTTGGCTTTTGTATCGAAGCAATAACTTGCCGTAACCCTGCAAAGGTAGATTCAACAGGAACACCAGTTGCAGTGACAGCAGAAATCGCAGCATTTAATTCATCTATACTTACACCCGCACCAGCCGCTATTGGTGCAATACGACCTATCTGCTGTGCATATTGATCAACAACAATTTTACCATCAGCTTGAGTCTGTGCAAATCCATCAACTATTTTTGCCGCCTTGTCAGCTTCTAAACCATAAGCATTTAAAACAGATGTAGTCGCATCAGTTACTGTACCAAGATCAGAAAAACCGCCAGTAGCACCTAATTGTGCGGCTTTTAGTATTTCTGTTATTTCAGCATTTTTAGCAAAGCCAGCAGAAGCTAAATCATAAGAAGCAGTTAATAAATCTAAAGTTGATGCCTGACCACTTAATTCGTTAGAGAGAGTAACTAGCTTTGGCTTTAATTCATCAACATTGTCTGATAATGTACTTAACTTTGCCTCTGCAAAGTCTTGTTTAGTAAGAATACCAAAAGATGCAGTTAAACCTCCAATGACAGCACTTAACCCTATTAAGGGAGCTAATATTGGTGCTAGTGCAGCTTGTAATGTCGCAAAGCCTCCAGCAGCTACTTTAGCTCCAGCACCTGTGGCTAATAAAGCTGGTGGTAATATTGAAAATCCTTTATTTGCATTTTTTAACTGTCCAGATGTACCATTGACAGTTCTATTAAATGTAGTTGCCCCTTTATTTACTTTCCTTAAGGCAGCAACAGCTTGAGTGGCATTGACTCTTAATTCTACATTTGAGACTGCCACAACTAAACAATAACTTTCTTTATATTAACCTGATTTGCGTTTGATAGCATCAGCTTGTTTTTTTTCTTTCTCATATTTTAATTCATAATACGCAGCAAAATATATAAACTCTTCATCTGTCAATTGAGTTCTTAATTCACTAACTGTCTTGCCTAATTCTGTTGCAAGGAAAAACTCAAAATATAACCAGTTGTCCCCCTTTAATCTTCCTTTGAGTTTTCAACAGTAACATTAGAATTTACACCAAACAAGAACAATTCAATCTCATTTAAAACATTTTCTGGCAAATCATTCTGTAAGCTGGCAAAGTCAGATGGGTGAAACGCTTTTGTTCCATCTTCATTTTCTGCTAACTGACAAAGCATATGAGTTGAAACTATTAAAGGATCATCACTATTTGCTCTCTGTGTAGCTCTTGCTCTGTCGGCTCTTGTTATGGCTTTGAAATATAGAGATAAAACAATATTGCCTTCATTGTCTTTTACATCAAATTTGCGTCTTTGATTTAAGTCAAAAGCCTCTCTTAAGAGTTCAAGATTTCTTTTTGTTGCCATGAATAAATGCGAAGTTTTTACTTAATTAAATAGCGGAAGTAATAGTTCCAGTTGGTTTGAATGTGATGCTTATTGTGTTTGGGTCACCTAAAGAAGAACTTTGCTCAAAGTTTGTAATAATTCCATTAAAAGAAATCTTTTTTGTTGCACTTGAACTATCTGGGAATAATTCAAAAGAGGCTGTTCCAAGATCGCCTGTAGTTAAAACACCATCAATAAAAGTTGCTGTCTCACCAGAGGCTGAATCATCATAAAGAAGCTCTGCTGTGCCTTCGCCTTCAATAAGACCACCTACAAACTGCTTAAAAGTGTCTCCTTGAGCAGTTGTTTCTTGTGTGTCTTTTGAAATAGACATTGACCAGCTAGTTGTACCAAGAACAGGGTTTACAGATGAGCCAGCATCATCAAATTTAACTTGCCCAACATCACCTTTTACCTTTGCCATAACAAATAAAAGAAAGATTTATAAATATATTAACTCTTTTCTTGTTTTTTTACAGCTTTTTTACTTAATTCTTGTTTTTCCATGAATCGTCTGCATTGATTATCCCAATACTGTGGTTCTCTTCTGCCTTTTACAGCTTCGATAACATCAAGCATTGCCTCTGTAATTTCCATTAAAGATCCTCATAAATATTGAAAGTGATTCTAATTTGAGTTTGAAACTTACCCTCAGGACTTGATGTTAATATCTCAGGGCCTATAGGTGAATCAAAGATCACATTAGAAACAGTAATCCTATTGTATAAGTCCCTAAGTCGTTTGCAAATCGTATAGTTTGACCCTGCTCCTATACCCTCTTCTGTAAAGACATTGAGAAGAATCAAACCAACAACATTATTTGTTGAACTACTTGAGTTTCCCTGCGTTAAATATTGATTTGCTCCGAAGCTTGTTATGCACTGTACAAAAGAATCCTCAGTTGTAGAGTCAAAGGACATATTGTTAAAAACAACAGGAATTGCTGGGCTTGAAGCTAACTCTGTGGCTAACCTAGCCTCTATTGTGGATCTTACTGTATTTAAGTCTGTAGCAGCCATTAGATGTTACCTACAATTTTTTTATATTCACCATCAGCCCAAGATTGAAGCTCTTTTGCAATAAGTTCTGGATAGCCAGCAACAGTGGCTTGTCTTGTTCTGTACTGACCTCCCCATGATGGTGGCAAGTTTTCACCAAAACAAACAGGTTCTGCATAAGGTAAATTATTGCTCACTGTACCCTTAAATTTTTTAATATCTGTTTGCCATGCGTTTCTAAGTTGTCCTCCCCCTTTTGGTTCACCTTTATATACAACTCTCACTGGTGTAGCTTTCTTCACTCTAGCTGTCCACTCTAAAGTGGTAGCTTGAACTAAAGTCTCTACAGCTTCCTCCATTACTTTTGGAATTTGTAATATGGTGATTTCTCTTGCCATGTTTACCTCAAGATAAGATCAAAGCTAACAGCAGTATTATTTTGCTCATTTGTTATTACTTGAATAATTTTAAATTCAACATTACTTATCACCACTCTGTCTTTTGTCGTAGGGGCAAAGGTCAAATCACCAGCAGAAATAGTGAGAAGTTTATCTTGTGACTCAACTAAATCATTGACCTGATTTCTTGAGACATTACTCAATGCACCTTTAATAGTTGTATCAGATGTAGATTCTGTGATAGCTCCAGTAGTGGTATTGTATGCCCCTGCTGTTACTTGTCTGATAGTCACATCACCACCAAGTTTCTTCAATGAAGCACTGGCAGCTTTTTTTAGTGCATTAGCAAGGCTCATAATGAATAAGCTATAACCTGACCACTTGCAAGAGTGATACTTGTAATGACACCTTCAATCTCTGAAGATGATTTCATTGTGATGCCGTTGATAGTTGAAGATCCATTCTCTGTTAAATTTTCAGCAACAAGAGTTACCTCTGCGTTTGATAAACAATGAACCTTCCCGAATCTGCCTGTATGGGCATTTGTATCTGTGATGATTATCCCTGCTGGGTATTGATAGCCGTAGTTCACTTTAAGACCTCTTGATTGATAAGTTTGCTCTTCCACCTATTCTAATACCCATCAAGTAATGATCAACTATCGGTGGAATACGATCAATACCAGTAGCCCCATAAAATCTTGGGGTCACGTTTATATTTCCAATACTTACAGCAGCAAAATCCTCTAGGCCGCTTAGTTCCAGTCCGTTCCTGTTGTTGTTTAGATATACAGCCAAGATTACCTGTGCGTGTTTTACCCTGTCTGGGATTTCAGTATCAAGGTAATAATCAGCAACTAATCTATTTGGAAAGCTTAAACCATACAGGTTGGTGTATGTATCAGGCTTCCTTACTCCTGATCTAGGCCACTCTAAAGCTTGAGTATCAGATACCCTAGCACCTAAAAACTTCTCTCTGTCTATTCTTTGGGCTGCTGTAAAAAGCGCACGATTTTTATTATCGTTGCTTGAGCCGTCCCATGCCGCAGTATCATCACTAAGAACTAAACCCTCAATAAATGAGTTTGCATCATCAAGAGTTATATAAGTGTTTGCGTTAGCACCGCCAACAGTAGCATCAAGAGTTATTGCCATTGAGTTTTACCTTTTTGGGCTTAGATTTTGGTTTTGGCTTTTCAAGAGTTTGAACAAGTGAAGCTGCCTTTTGGACAGCCTCATTTTGTTCTCTCATTCGCCTAAAAGCGAACATAGCCATTAGCTTGATGCACCCTTAAGAGCAACAAAGTTAATAACAATAGCTTCACTAAGGTTTCCAGCAGATACATTAGAAACTGTGACCGCAAAAGATCCAGCAGCTATCGCATTTGCATTTACCAAATATGAACCAGCAGTTCCAGCAGAACCATGACAAGCAACAACAACATCTGTTGCTGCAATCTTGCTGTTAGTTACTGTGAAAGATACTTCTGTGCCAGCGTCAAGCTGTGCATTGTTCATTGTGATTTGTCCAGACTCTGTATTTAGAGTTACACCTGTTGATTTGTTTGTGGCCTGAGTTACAGTTCCACCGTCTGTTGGGCCTACTAAAGACCCAGCAGTTACTTCAAATAGTGATGGCATGATTAATCCTGATTAGATACGTTTGTTGCACGAACAATACCTATGTTCTTTGTCTCATACACTTTCGACCATGAACCAACTGTCTCCAAAACTGTTCTGCTTGGGTTAACTGTTGAAACTGCGTACTTAAGACCTACTGGGTGATAGATGTAGTGGAGATCCACTGCCATTGCTTCCTCAAGAGCAAGAATGTCTCTATCTGTTTGTGTTCTGATTGGTGCTTGCTCACCTGTAACAACTGCCCCTTGTGTAAAGAAGAATGTTGAATACTCTGTTGAAGCTCCAGAACCTGTTGTTGGAATATCGTCAGAAACAATAATCCTTAAACCACCAAATGTCTCAACAACATTAGGGCCATCAAAAGCTCTTGTTGTGCTACCACCTGTAGCGTCTGAATCTGGTGCGCCTGTGTTGTCGTAAATACGATCAATCATATTACGCTCTAGCAAATCACCATAAACATTAGAGTGCATTGCTATTGCTGTAAGCTTGCCGCCCTGATCTCCGAGCTTTGATTTTGCTCTTGCGATATGACGAGGGCTTAATACTGTAGGAGTGTCACCTGATTCACTGTCGATAGTTAGATCAAATAAAGCTGAACTACTTGAGTTTGCGTTGATAGATCCAAATGCACCAGTTAAGCAAGAATATAAATCCTTTTGCTTTTGGTTGTTTACATAAGCAGCCATCTTCTGAGCAATAGCAGCCATAGGATCTATGCCACCACCTACTGCAAGTGAAGCTAAGTCCCTAGAACTGAAAGCTCGCCCACGATGTAAGACAACTCCAATTTGGTTGTCAGCAGTGATCTTGCTAGGTGTTAATGATGTTGAATCTGTTAAGACTTCAAAATCTCCAGATAAATTTGCTTTATAAAAAGGGAGCTTGACGAAATCGCCACCACGCTCTGCGGATAAATTTAATTCTGCCAAAGGTTGCACTACCCCACTCTGTAAGAAGCTGTCAGTTTGAGTTGTCGCTTCGATTAAGTAGGGAGTAAACACCTCAGGAATAATTAAATCCGATCTTAATGTTGCCATTAGAATTTAATTAATATGTTTACTTCGAGGCACAACCTCTGACATGGCACAACCACGTTGTTACTATACTAACCGCTAACTGCGTTTTTGAGCATATTATATTTATTTATATCTGTTCTATATAACCTACTTTGCTCTGTAAGGTTAAAAGATTCCTTCGCAAAGGGGTTCTTTTCACCAGCAGCCACTGTTTCAGTCTGAACTTTAGTTGTCGTTGCTCCACCGCCTTGAGGTCTTGGGTTCTTCTGTACCCATGCTGGCATTTTTGACATTGCCCAATCTTTAACTGGAGTCCTGTTATATCCATCAACTACAACAACTGTTCCATCTGCTTCTCTTGCAAGTTGATCCTTACTGATGCGAGATAGTACATATTGGGGATCGTGTACAACATCAGCAAGGGCTGTCACTGCTGGGGCCTCAACTTCAAGTTGTCTTTGTCTAGCTTCTAGCTCTTGGATTCTTTTGTTTTTAGCTTCTTCAGCATCACGATACTGCTGTGCCTGTTTAGCAATCGCTTCATCATATCTGCCTTTTGCCTCAAGTTCTTCCTGTTCCTTTTGTTGTTTAAAAGCAATCAAAGCATCTACATCAACATCTGGTGGTACAGCTTTTGCCGCCTCCTTTGCTTTTTTGTAATCGTCTAAGATTTCTCTGTTGCTTTTTCTGAGTGCTTCAACTTCTGCCATCAACGCTGTTGCATCAACAGGTGGATTTGGTTTGATTGGTTCGTCAGCCATAAATAAAAAATTTACAATTATTCACAATATTAGCTCCACTTTGTTCTGTCTGCCCAAAAAGCTGCTGACATTTTACCTTTGGCAATATTTTTAGCGTGTCTAGCCTTAAAACTCTTGCGTTTTGCTTTGTCTGCCTCTGATTCTCCCTTTCTAGGCGGTTTAGTCTTTGCCCCTTGCATACCAAACCTAATTAATTTAACTTTATCGCCTTCTTTTGCAAGGACAACGTGAGACTTTGTTGGGTGTGATGGGGTTCTCTTTGGCTTGTTAAAAGCAGACAATCCAAATCTTTTGAGTCTAGGATCACTCATTTGCCTTTTTGCCTCATAGCCATTCTATGAGCTTCAGTAAATGAAACACCTTCTCTCATCTTGCGTTTCATATATTCCATGTGAGCCTTTGTGTGACCATGAGCCTTCTGGTGCTTTGCAAGTGTGTTTTTTTGTCTGGTAGTAAGTTTCATCTTCTTTTTTGGTATTTGTTGTAGATAGCTGCGTCTGCTGTTCTTGCTTTATCACCTCTCATGTAGCTGTTTACTCTGCCCATAGCCCACGCACCCATAGGAACATTTCTTGATCCAGCAGAAAGGTAAGCACCTTGTCCCTTGCGATAAACTTCTGCAAGTTCTCCATAAAAAAACTTAGTCCCATCAGCTTTTTTTTTGAGACTACCTTTTACTTTTTCGCTTAGTGGTTTTCTTCTTTTTGCCTGTGACATTTTGTTTGGTGCGTGATTTAGATACAGCTTTTATATCAATATACTCTCCTTTTCTATAAGCTTCGGCAGTTCGCTTTATCTCAGCCGCTTTCGCAGACCTGTTTTTAGAACCAGACAGATATTTTTTGGGAACACCTGTCTTTTTGTCCTTTGGAACTCGCCTTAGTTTTCTAGTCACTTCTTAGTTTTCTTTTTAGCAGTGGGCTTGGTTTCTTTGGGCTTTTTTGTTTCCTCTTCGCCCTGTACCTTAAAAATATATCCCATTACTTTTTGCCTCCTTTCTTTTTCTTCTTTGTTCCCTTTGGTTTCATAGAACCATAACCAACACCTTT
>Ga0098043_1000433_pt1 | contig 14624 bp, 9 predicted proteins | sample 9B_taG_FD_92581 | JGI IMG/M metagenome (GOLD analysis project Ga0098043, IMG submission 92581) | Marine viral communities from the Subarctic Pacific Ocean - 9B_ETSP_OMZ_AT15188_CsCl metaG | ecosystem: Environmental > Aquatic > Marine > Oceanic | place: Subarctic Pacific Ocean | collected 2015-01-10 | reverse complement strand
TTCATTTACTGATTCGTATTGTGAATGCCATCCTTGTTGATTATCATATTCTTTTTTACTTATAACTATTACATCACCCCATTTTGATTTTGAAACTTTAAAATAATCAATAGTATGTTTTTTAGCATCTGATGGAAAGTTTGCTTTAAATGAAATCATCTTACCTTTATAAATTCCAATCCAAACTTGACGGGAACCTATACCATCTGCTGCATCAGGTACTTTTTTAATTGCTTCACTTACTGATTCTTTCTTTTGTGAATAATCTGGGTCAAGTTTTCTTAACTTGATTAAAATATCTCTCAACATCTCTCTATCTGTAGAATCAAATCCGATTTCAAAGTTTGGTTTCTTCTTTAATAATACTGAGTATGCCATTCCGATTTCTTTTTGTCCTAATGTTCTTTTCTTTTTATCAGGATAAATTCCTTTAGGCCCATAGAAATCATTCATATATTTAATGAATCCTCTATAATCCATTTCATTTAACACACCCATCATCTCATTTACATTTTCTTTCTTTACACAATTAGGATATGTTTTACCAAATAATTTTTTTGTTTTTCTTTTTGGATGAATCATGTATCCTTTCCAACACTTTTCAACCAAATTACCAAAATCTTCTGTTGTTTCAAACTTCATCAAACCTGACATAATCTCTGCTTTCTTTGATGCATTTGCATTTCTATAAGCTTTCTTTATGTAATCATAGGTTTTACTAATCATTTGTTTTGCGTCTTCAGGTGTATTACCATACTTGATTAATAACTTTTCAATCTTTTCTTTTTCACCCTCAGTAACAACTTCTTTTAATCTTCTGTCTTCGTCACCAGTTCCACCAGGTGATTTTAATTTATAAGATGGGTCTTTTGCAGACATAGTGTAACCACAAGATTCCATTTCTGTATCTAATAGTTCTCTAATTTTCTTGATTACAAATTCTTTATTCACTTTTTCTGGTTTCCCTCTGTGTTTTGTGGATGCATATTTCTTAACAGACTTTGTATCCATTGATTTTGCCGCATCTTTGACAGCCTTACTTACTTTACTCGCAGGTACTTCACCTTTTTTATACGAGTGAACCAAACCCATAAATCTTTGTTGAGCTTTGGATTTGGATGGCAACTTACTCTCCTCTGATGATTTTGTTGATTATGTCTTCTGCCTTACACCAATCACCACAAGTTCTACCTTGTGTTTGGTTATGGTCAACACTCTCATTCATTGGATACATAAATGCACCATGTGTAGAAGGATTACTAACAAAGTCAAATGCGATTAATTCAAAGTCATCACCAACTTTAAGTGCCTGACCACCTTTACCATCATCTTCATTAACTTGTTCTACTGAACCCATTCCACGAGAACTGATACCTAATTTGATACCATTCTTAAATAATTCTCTTAAAATATTTCCACTTGGTGTTGTTAAGATTTCAACCGTACCTAATAGATTATCTCCTTCAAAGTGCATCTCTGTAATATTGTGAGATACATTAGATAAATTAACTACTGATGAATCAGGATGGTCAAGTTCTCCAAGTGCTCTACTTTGTTTAATAAAGTTCTCACTATATTTTTTAGATTCACGAACCAATACTTCTCTTGGATATATTCTTCCATTTTGATTCTTTGCATCTGCTCTTTGTAATACACCTTTAACCACTAACTTACCATTGTTCTCTTTTAAAGACTCTTGGATTTGTTGTGGTGATAATTCAAATGGTATATAATCTACAATTAAGTTTCTCATTATTTCATCCTCTTCAACATTCCTACAACTTCTCTCATAAATTTAGTTACATTATCTTTGTAGGACTTTTTAATATCTTTTGCTAATTTTTTATTTTCTGGTCTTGGGTCTCTTAGGAAACCTTGTTCAATGTTTAACATTCTTTTTCTGAATGCAGCCTCTTGTTTAATTAACATTTGTAATTGTTTTTTAGTGACTCTTACATCATCGGGGCCTTCTTTAACATTCTTTTGATGTTTTTCCATTACTGATTGTAATGTTGGTAATGGTTGACCAAAATCTCTTTTTAATAAATCCATACTTTCTGTTAAGAATTTATCACTTGGATTATAATTTTCTTTTTTTGATTTCTTCAAAAAATCTATTTGTTTTTGAAGTTTATCTATATATCTTTCTTGGTCTTGTGGTGACATTCCTGATTGATAGATATTTCGTATTTCGTCACCCAAGTCTTTTACTTTTTTATCTACACCACCAGAATATGATTTTACAGATTTATCTGAATACTTTTCACCTTGTTTAACTTTACCCATTTCCATATTTTGTTGAGCTCTTGACATAACTGAAAACAATTCATCTTTGTGAAAATCTTCTTTACCAGGTGCCATATTACCTACATCTTTTAATGCATCAAGATGTTGTTGTATACTTTTATCATCTTTGTAACTCATATACTTTGCAAGTGGATTATCACCATACAACATGTCTTTTATTTCATCTACATCTTTATCCACTATGGTTTCTATCTCACCATCAGTATATACATTATCTTTAGTGTCATGTACTGGGTCAAAATCACTTAAATCATCTGGTTCGTGAGAATCATCATCTTTTGATTTATTAAAAATATTTACCTTTGGTTTTTCTTTCTTCTCACTATCATCACCCTTTGGACTTTCTTTATCATCTGATGATTGGTCTTTGGTTTTTACATATTGACCTTTATCAGATTTAACATATACATCTGCACCATCTTTATCTTCTTGACCTTTCTTCTTGAAACGACCAAAACCGATTGATACATATCCATCGTCTTCTTTTTCTAATAATATACTTGATAGTTTAATCATTATTGTAATTTCCCTACTTTATTAGCCAACTTAACTAATCTTTCTGATATTGAGTTCAATGCCTTATGAGTTGTTTTCCAATAAGACTTCGCATCAACATTTAATTCATTCTTTAATCTTACATTAAAATCTATTTGTTTGGATAATGTGTTTAATGAATTTTTAACTTCTCTCATTGAACGACCAATCTTTTGTTTTGGTGATAATGTTTCATCGTTTCTCCAATCGTGATAACGACCTTCATTTACACCCTCTTTCTTTTTCTTTTTACCTTTTTCTTCATAACCACTTGCGAATGCAGCTCTTCTCTGTGCATCACTTTTAAATCCTTCAATTTTTTTATCAATTTGTTTACCAAGAGTTGGTTGTACTCTTTGAACATCCTTAACTGCCTTCATTCCACCTTTAAGTATTTTTGCGATTCTAGCTTTTGCCTGTGATTTAGATGATGCATTAACAATAGTTTGTATAGTTTGACCATCTTTCTCAACTTTAACTGCAAACATTACTTCGTTAATCTGTTCAGTTTGGACTTCATTACTTAACTTTTCTTCTGAATCTAAGTAATGATATGCTTTTTGTAAATATTCTTTTGATATGATTAGTTTTGATTGCCACCAATTAGGAAAATCTATTTCTTCAGATGAATCATCATATTTTTCTAATGCATCATGAAGTTTTTTACTATATTCCATTAACTCTAAAGTAGTTGACCTTAACATGTTTGGTTCATCATCTTGATGACCTATGTCTTTATCTTCATTTACTTTGGAATATCCACTACCACTTGCAACTGAATCTCTTCTATCCAATGGAACACCATCTACTGAACCTTTACCACTAAATGCTCTTGGTGTCATATATCCAGGTGTTGCCGCAGAAGTTGATACTTCTTCAATTTCTCTTTCTTGAAGTTCTTTACGAATTATCTTTTTGAGAAGTTCTTTAAGTTGTTTTTCTGATAGTGACATCTTTTAATTCCTTAATTAACTCATAATATCTCATTAGTGAGATTATATTTTTATCTTTAACTACTTTTGATGGAACCAATGTGTCAATATGATTGATGGCCTCTTCTAACTTAATACGAGTAATATCATCATCCACTTTAACTACATATTTTTTTAGAGTTGATTTAATTTTAACAATTTCACTATTAACAAACTCATTTAACGAATTAGTATTAGATAGATTATTAATATACTCTTTTAATAAATCTTTTTGACTTTCGTTTAAAGATTTATATTTAGAGTTAAATTTATCTACTAACAATTGATAAGTCAACAATCTTAGGTCTTTATCTTGTTCTGATAAGTTTTCCATGACTTTAGACTTACTTTTATCGTTTTTAGGTTTTGATGTGATGTGTTCTACCAATGTAATTGTACTATCTGTAGTTTCAACAGGATTTTCATTTTCAGAATTACCAAAAACTTTATATATTGAAGCAAATACTTTGAAATTTGGTAATCTTGTATTGAAGAAGTCTTTTACATTATAGTTTTCTTTAATTGTTTTAATTAAATTATACTTTTCGTTGTTTAATCTACGATTTGATAATCGTTGACGACTTGATATGACAGCCTCAAGTAATTTAACTGCGTAAGATTCTTGTGAATACTTTTTCTCAGTTATAATACGATAAAGTTCGTATTCTTTACCTAATTCTGTATTTTTATTAAAAAATTCTTTAAATATCTTGACGGCTGGTGAATTTTTTGTGTCATTTAACACATCAACCGTGATTTGACGACTCAATAATTCATATAGAATTGCCGTGTTTTTTATTTTGTTATGTTTAACATTTGAAATAGACATATTTGCTCCAATATCCTTTTATACTACTTTAATAAATATAAAACTTTCAAGAAATGTGTATTTAATCTACACTATTTTTTAGTTTTATCTTCTTTATATTCATTGTATTCTTTACTGACCTCATCAATTTTCTTTTCTTCTGAGATTAATTCTGTCGCCCTACTACCCATGGATTTTTTTAATGCATCATAATGTGCTAATGCCAGTGGTGATGTGAACTTACTTTTTTTATTTCTTGGTTTTCTGTCTTCTTGACCTAATGGGTTACGACCTCTCGCACCACTCTCTTTACCATATTTATTGGCTTCTTTAGGTCTTCCAGCACCTTCAAACCCACCTTCAGGTGAACCACCCTTATCATCAAATACAGAACCAGATGAACTATCTTCATCAAATCCACCACCTGACTGCATGTCACTTGGTGTTCCAACTGATTCTCCACTCTCTTTAGGGTCATTACCTTCTTGTTCAATTTGTTCATGTCTGAACTTATCTTTTTGGTCATCAATAATTTGTTTTCTGACTATATCCTTTTCCTCATCAGAGAAATTAAATATATTATCATAAACCCATTCTGTAGGTAAGATTTTGTCACTTACCATATCACGAGCCAATGATACTTTTGAACTCCACAATTCTACCTTTTCTTGGTCATACATAGTTGATGGATTGGTTAGTTCTAAATCAAAATTGACCAATTCTTCATCTGTATATCCTTGTGAGTACAAATGTACTACTGCTATTTTTGTTAACTCTGAAATAACAATTCTTTGAATTCTTTCAATGGTTCTTGCAAATCTTACATCTTCTGCTGCGAGTGTCGCTTTACCACCTACATTTTCATCAAATCCTAAGAATGCCTTTGGAACTCTTAGTGATGCCAACATTTTATTTTTTAAATATTCAATATCATCAGTTGAATCATAGTCCAATCCACCTAACTCATTGATTTCAGTTCCACTATCTCCACCACGAACTGGTAAGAAAAAGTCTTCTGTTAAGTTTTGTATGTTATATTTTAAATTATACTCACCTGTATTCTCATCAAGGAAAGGTGTTTTCTTCATCTTGTTGATGATTCTTTGCATATAATTGTCAACTTCATTTGGTGGTATGTTACCAATGTCAATCTTGTAAACTCTCTTTGATGGTGCTCTCATGATTCTATGAATCAACATCGCATCTTCCATAAGTGTTAATTGTTTCCAAGTTTTACGAGCACTTTCCATCATTGATTTACCATAAGGTAAAAAGTTACTATCATTAGTTAATCTGAAGTGAGCAACTTGGAAATTTTCAAATTCAATACTTTTTCCTTGACTCTGTGGATTATTTTGACCAAGATAAGGATGTGCTCCTTCAATACTCTCTAAGTAGAACTTAGTGTAATAAGGATTCTCTGGGTCTTCTCCTTCTGCCCTTACGACTTCATAAGGTGAAAGTGGAATTACATTTGTAATACCATATTTTTCACTAACATCTAAGTAAAGATAAAAGTCACCATACTTACACATATTACGAACCCAAGGCCATAATGTAAATTCAATATTCATAATATCATAAAATAAATTATGTAATATTTCTTTGATGTTTTCGTTATCTGATTGTATCTTTAATACATCACCATACTCAGATTTCATTGTTGATTCATCTGAATAGATATCTAATGCACTTGATATAATACTATCACTATCCATTGACTCATAATCTTTGAATAATGCAAGTCTCGCAGCCATCACTTGATGAACGGTTGAATAACCTGTACCAACTAAATCTAAGTTGGAATGTAGTTTTGAATACCTATCAACTAAATGTGATTTTACTTGTGTTTGTATTTGGTCTGTATCAGCGATTTTTAATTTTCTACCACCGACATTTCTTACGATTACATTTGTACTAAATAATCTTCTTAATCTACCAAATAATGTTGTATCTGCCATTTTTTACCTCACTTATAAGAGCCACTCTAATGACTCTTTTTTCTTATCCTTACCTATGTCCCAATCCCACTCACCATTATTATTATCGTTTGGTGTGTAAACTCCTTCTTGGTTCATCGCGGTTAAGGTTTTTTTTGTTAACTCAATACCTTCAGTTCGTAATCTTAATGCAGTATCACGAACCCATAATCCGATAGCAAATGACATAACAAGGTCATCGTTATATCCACTCATTGCTTCGGCTCTGTTATTAACATATACAAATGTCAATAACTCATCTATCAATCTATTAGAACGAACCACAACTGATTCATCTCTAAAGTACTCTTCAAGTTTTGCAATAATTAATGGTCTGGTTTTCATTGTAGTACTGAATCCAGCCACCATATTTTTTTCAGATGTTCTAAATTTATTTGTCAATTGATGTTGAACATCTACATATTTTAAATCTTTACTTGTATAAAATAGATTAGGATAATCCCTATCTATTACTTGTTGGATTGTTGCCCAACCAATATTATTGTTTTCTATAATTAGTAAGGCATCGTTATATTCTGTTGAAATACTAACTAACATGTTTCCAAAATCTTTGGTATTTATTCTACCTTTGTACTCTGCAACTTGTTCTAATGATTCAACTTCAATTATATGAAATGCAGAATAGTCTGTTCCATCTCCTCTACTAACATCAGCACATACCACATAGTTTTTTGTATAGTCTGGTGGTTCCCATATCCAACAATTACTATCAATACCTCGTTTTTCCATTGGGTCATTACAAGATTTTTTTCTTAAATTTTCTAATAATATTGGGTCAATTACACCAGTACCTGATGTCAAGAAGTCACAATCACATTCTTGTGCTGCACCACTTGGCCCTAATAAAATATCTTGTTCTTTTCTCCAAGTATCATCTCTATCAGGATGTACCGTCCAATGAAGTTTAATGAAGTTGAACATACCTCGTCCTTCTTCTGCCTCAACCCAAGTTTTGTGAAACCAATTACCCACACCATTAGGTGTTGATAATGCAATACATTGACCACCAGTTGTTAAAGTAGCTTGAGATGCAGTCCATATATCATCAATCTTATCAATGAATGCTGCCTCATCAAGTATTAATAATGATAGAGCTTCTGAACGAGCAGCTTCAGGACCTGATGATACTGCCTTGACTTGTGAACCATTGACATATCGTAGTGATAATTTATTATCCTCAACACATCTTTGTTTCAACCAACTCGGTAAGTTTGCGTGCATAACACGAACCTTAGTAACTAAATTCTTTGCAACATCTTGTTTAGTTGCAATTACCAATATATTTTTATCTTGATGAAATGTCATCATCCACAATGCATAACCTGCAGTTAATGTGGATATACCTAACTGACGAGCCTTAAGAATAATATTCATACGATTACTCTCAAACTCTTCTATTGTCTTTTCTTGAAAATCATACAAATCAAAAGGTACTTTACCTTTGATTGGATGTTGTATCACACAATACTTTCTCAAAAAATACGCTGGGTCTTTTGCAGACTTAATATATTCTTGTTTAATTACTTGTTTAAGTTGTTCTGCCATTAGTTTAGTTCGCCTGCAAGTTTAACCGAAACCGAAGTTGCAGCAACTCCATAAACAAACCATAACCATTTGTTTTCGTGCCACTTAGGTTTCACTACCTTAACCTTCTCTTTATAGAGATTAATAGTCTCTGTTTGTAGTTGAAGTTGTTGTGTTCTGAAATCAATAATTAGAGAATCAGATTTTGAATTGTCTTCTAATAATTGGATTTGTTTTTCTAAGTCCAATACCAAAGATACATTCAAACTATCTTTTAACTCTAATTCTTTGATTTTGTTAGTGAACCCAAGAACTTCTTCCTCTGAAAAGGTGAAAGTTTTTGAATCTTGCCCAAACAATAAACCAAAAAATAATATGTAAATAAAATATTTCATGTATATATAAATATATATTACTTACTAAATTTCTTCAAAAATTTTACTGCTTCATCAACATCGTCTGTTTTGACTGCTTCTTCTGCCTTTAAAATTTGTTTTTTGGTAGTAGTTACCTTTCTCTTAAGAGAAGCAACTTCTTTTTTGTTTACTCTTTTTTTAGATTCAAGTTTTTCAACTTGTTTCTCAAGGTCTTTAACCTCTTCGTTTTTAACTTGAATTGCCTTATCTAACTTTTTGACTTCTTCTTTTTTCTTTCCACCAAAAAATAGATTTGTTATGAATCCGATTATTTTACCAATCATTATTTGTCTCCTTGTATTTGTTTTTCAAATTCTTCTACTTTATCTTTTGCATCTTGTATAAATTTTCTAGCTTCTGTGATTTGGTTTTCAAATTCCTTTTCACCCATTTCCCATTTTTCAGACTCTAATTCTGGTGTATTTACACCAACATTATTTAACCATTCCTTTTTACCACCTGTAGTTTCAAACTCATCAATACTTTGTTCCAAATCTTTTAAATATGCCTTCTGATTATTTAACATTTTTAGTTGTGCATATTCATTGAACTCACCTTTGATTCTTAGTTTATTTTCAAAATCAACTTGACAATCAAAACAATGTCCTTGTGTTCTCCAAAACTTATCATCAAGTTTTTTCTTCATTGCCTTATCACATTTAGGACAAAACAAAGGCATTCTTACTGACTGCATTACTTCACTAAGTTCTGACTCTCTTGTCTTACCACCAAGGTCTTCTTTTTTACCTTCGTATCCTACTTGAACATATTCTTTTTCATGTTCTTTCCCTGCCATTAAATCGGCCAAGGCCTTATTCTGTCTTTCTGCTTCTTTACTATATGCCATTGTAACTCCTATTATCCAAATTTTATACTACCGAGTATTTGATTGATTGGTGCAAATGCTCCTGTAAATTTATATACTTTACCTTTGTATTTAAATACTATACCTTCACTTGGTACTATCGCATCTAAACCACCAATCTTCTGTAGTTTTTCAATTTGTAGTTTTAATTTTTTTAATTTTTCTATTTTATCTGGTTTCTGTAAATCTTTCATTGCACTGATAATTTCTTTTCTCATCTTTTGGATGGTCTTATCAGGATTAACTGCCATATATCCACTTATATTTTTAAGTATTTCTGCACCTACTTGGAAGAATAATACCTCAAATGGTTTTATATTTTGTTTAAATATTTTGTTATGGTCAAACTTATCTGTCTTTAATATCCAATCTAAAAACTTTTGATTTTTACCAAAGTCTTTTTTGATTTGTGGTATCTTATATGACTTATCAAAGTATGCCCATCTCTTTACCAACTTGGCAAATTGTGCAGGTTTTAATTTTACTTTAAATTGTTTTGATGCATTATAAACATATTCCCTCCAATATGATTCATGATACATACCTAAAGTATCTTTATCACTCAATGCATATTGTGATTGTAGTTTTTTTAATTTTCCTAAATACATATTTTTCTTCTTACCAAAATTTTGTACCTTTGGTACGGTCAAGAAGTTTGGTTTACCAATCTTAAACATTTTTTGTATATGGTTGTTTGTTTGTTTAATCATACCTGCCAACATTCTCGCAGAATCTTTTGGTTGTCCTATTGGTCTACCACTTTCATCATACTCTAATGTACCATGAAATACTATTTCTGCCACATCATAATCTACTACATTTGAAGTTGCTGGATACATAACCTCTAAGTTCATCCATCGTTTTCCATTACCAAATATCTTCTCTTGTTGTTTATCTGATAATGAACCGATTGATTTTTCTAAATCTTTCATTGCACCTACAAAAGCCTTTTCTATATTTCCTCTACCACTAAACATAGACTTAATTCCACTTGTTGTTGGTGATGTTTTACCAAAATTCTTTAGGTGTCCTTTGTTACGAGCTGCTCTTAACTTACCATCAATCCAACTTACCATTAGATTTTGTCCATCAAGTTTCTCTGTAACACCATCTTCTCTATCTAACTTTCCTCCCAATCCATTAATAACTATCATCTTCAAATCTGAAAAGGTCAAATTATTATCATCAAATGGATGAGACATATGTCCATATGCTCCACCCTCTATTAATAAGTTGACTTCTTTCATAAATCCTTCTTGAATATCATCAATTGCATCACCCATAGATTCATCACCTGGTGCTAAGTCAAGTTCAACTGCTCTTTGTGTATTTTGGTCTTGTGTTTGAACACCTGGTAATGCAGGAGCTTCAACAGGTACACCTGTCACATCTCTTTCATTATCTGTCAATCCAAACCACTTTACCACTTCAAAGTCAAGTCCACTAACTACCTTTTCTAACCATTTCTTATATGCCTTAACTGGGTCTTCACTTGGGAATCTTTCACCATATGGCCCTGCACCTCTTCTACCATATGCAACCGTAGGTACTTTATCCATTCTTGTAGTGAAATCTAATCCTGGGTCATTTGCATTTTTACCTAATATATAATGAACTAACTCCCAACCAATACCTTCATCTGAACTTGAGTACATTGACTCTATCCATTCTTTAGAATGTTTTTTGTAATCACTAAATCCATCATAAAATGTAGGTGGGCCATCGTCAATTGGAAATAAATTTGTATTAGAACCCTCTTTTAATATTTCTGATAAGTCATTTCGTATTAAGAAACTATCAAACATCTCAAATAATTTCTTAAACTTATTAGTCATCATATTGTAAACACCTTTATCATAATATCCAAAGGCTTGTTTAAATAATTTAGGTCTTTCTTCTTTCTTTACTTTTGGACTACCTAATAAATTTCTCATTACGGTTCCACTTACCTCTTGTCCACCCACTTTGATAGATTGGTGTGGTGCAGTAAGTATGTATCCATGTTGTTCATAACCCTCTAAATTCTTTTTGTTCTTTTTAAAATCTTGATAATAAGTTTTACCACCACTTTTCTTTTTACCACCAACTAATCTTCCTGCATCTTTTGCACCAAAGATATAAACAACTGCAGTTGTTTCTGGGTCAAACTTTTTCAAAGCGTTGTTTGCAACATAAGGTGTTTTTTCTTTTACGATTTTATTTTTTGGAACACCCATTTTTGTCATATGACGAACTTTTTCTGAATAGTTCATTGGGTGTCTTGGTGGTTTTTTGATATCACTTGTAGTAATATAAACATCATCTACTTGTGACTTCAACCATTTATAAGTTTTAAAGTGATGAGGCCCAAATGGTTGGAATCTTCCACCATAAATACCAATCACTTTTTTAATTTTTTTATCTTGTTCATTCACTTTTTTATATCCACTACCATAAGGAACTGATGTGTTACCTTTTCGTTTCATCTTCTCAACACCTTTTCTACTTGGTGATGGAATGGTTCCTGCAGGTGCACCAAACTCTTCCTTTATATCTTTAACACCTGTTAATGTATATCCCAATACTTCTGCATTTTCTGTTCTTTCTTTTTCAAATTTTTTCTTATCACTCTTTGATAGTTCTCCACCGAATCCTTCATTAATGATACCACCTCGTTGGTTATACCATTTTCTAAATTGTGCTGGTGAACCTATGGTAACCGTACCTTTTGCAATCTTTTCTACTTCCTTTTTTATACTATCATATTGACCCACTCTCGTCAATAAAAATACATCTTGAATATGAATTTGATTCACAACTATTTCATTCCACCCAAATTGTGAACCTTTATTTTTTTGACTTAATATATGTCGTTTGATTTGTGGTTTGTATTTTCTCAATACTTTATAACACATATCAATATATTTTTTAATCCATTTTCTTTTTAGTGGGCCCATTATTTTTTTCATTGCAGCTTCTTTTTCTCTCCAATTGTAATCAGGATTTTTCTTTTCCCACTTATCTTCTTCTCTGTATTCTATCTTTCTCCAAGTATCTCTATCTATTTTTAGTTTTTTAATACCTGCATTTATCTGATTGTATATTTTATTACCTGCAACTTTACCTGCTAAATCTTGTGGTGGAACCCATCTACGACCTGTTTTATCTGGTGTTGATTGTATATCTCTTGTACTTGCAACTAATAAAGTTCCTTCTATTTGATAAATAACACCACCTTTACTTTGTATCCCTTGTCCTTTTGCAAGTTTCTCACCTTTGTCTACTGCTGTAAATGTAGATAACGAACCTTTCTTACCAACGATTCTTCCAACCTGTTGTATGTCTGATTTATATTCTGCTGCACCGACATGAAATACACTTACTCGTGTATTACCTATCATCTTTTGCATAAATTTAGTAGATAGTGGAACATACTTACTATACCAACCACCGAATGTTTGTTCAAAAGATGATGTAGTGTGGACTGATTGAAACTTTGGTTCTGCTTCATTTATCACATTTTCACCCATATATAATTTCTTTTCCATGTCTTTTATCTTATCACCGATTTGTTGACCTTTTAATCCTTTGAACTCTTCACCACCTGCCTTTACACTCAAGTTAAAGTTAACGAATTTCTTTAAATCTTTACCTATTAGTTTACCATAAATAGTGATTTGGGATGGTGTTAATGTAGTTTTTTCTTGTGCCTTTTTAACATTATAGATATTTTGTGGTTTGAATTTATTCAAGTAAACCAAGAATGTTATATTCTTTGTCTCTTCTCCACTATATTTTAATTTATTTAGAATTTTTGGTAATTTACTTACATCATTGTTTCTAAAAATAGTTGCGAGAAATACAATATAATCCTTGACATTTGGATAAGGTTTTTGTATATTTAGTTGTGGGAATACATCTGCAGTCATCTTAAACTTGTCTAACAAGTCCATATATACTTTTTGAGACTTTGCTTTCTTTAATGACTTCACCACTTCATCTCTAATTCTTTCAGAACTAATACCCTTCAAACTTGGATTCTTTAATAATGCCTTCTCAGTATCCTTATCCATCTTACCACCAATAGTAACTTGGAATCTAAGTGCTCTAAGTTTTCTTAATGGGTCTTCATCAAATCTTTCTTTTGCCTTACCAACCGTTCTGATTATCTTATCTTTTAAATCTTGTAGTCCACCTGTCAAATCTACAACCTCGTCCCTTCCTATATCAAAGAACAATGAGTTAATTGTTAAGTCTCTTCTCTTTACATCACCTTGTATATCAGAGAAATCAACTGCTTTAGGTCTTCTACCTTTACCTATATCTTTTCTGAATGTAGCAATCTCATGTCCACCTACAACCACAACACCAAATTGTTTACCAACTTCATAGGTTTTCATTCCACCTTTCTTTGCAATCTTCAATACTTCATCTGGTTTTGCATCTGTCGCTAAGTCAAAGTCTTTTGGTCTTTTACCAAGGATGGCATCTCTTACTGCACCACCCACAACATATAATTGTTTACCATTCTTTTTAAATAATTTATAAATCTTTTTTATATCACTTGGAACATTTAATGTAATTTTATTCTCATTGATTTCTTTTTTCAATCTACTTTTTTCTCTACGACCTCTGTTTTTAGATTGTGCTTCATAACCTACAATTTTACCACCTTTATGTGATGCATCTTTTTTATCACCATTTCCATAAGTTCCTTTTTGACGATTGTATTTATTTAGTTCGGCTCTGTATTTCTTTGCCTTTTTAGATGATTGAAATTTTTTGTATTCGTCTTTATAATCTCTTTTTGCCTTTTCTTCTAATTGACCACTATCATCAATCTCGTTGGTTTTCTTTTTCATTGAGTTTATAAATTTTCTATAAACAGCTGCCTGAGACTTCTTACCCATTTCTTTTGCTCGTTGTTCCATTGCAACCGCAGCCTGTATCTTATGTGCGTGAGTCTTACCACTATTTTTGATTTTACGAACTGACTTTTCTGCATCCTCTACGGTTGCAAACTTTAGTCCTTTGATTGTTCCTTTTGGATTTTCGTCTGTGTATAAGTCGGAATGACTTGACGAATTTCGGTGTTGTCCTTTTTTTCTTGGAACCCTTGGAGCCTCAGTAAACTTCTTCACTCCTCTCATATCACCATCAGGTGATGTAGAATCTTTATCTGTAGTTTTCTGTGGTAGTAACTTTTTACCTTGTTTTTGT
>Ga0098043_1000431_pt1 | contig 14648 bp, 23 predicted proteins | sample 9B_taG_FD_92581 | JGI IMG/M metagenome (GOLD analysis project Ga0098043, IMG submission 92581) | Marine viral communities from the Subarctic Pacific Ocean - 9B_ETSP_OMZ_AT15188_CsCl metaG | ecosystem: Environmental > Aquatic > Marine > Oceanic | place: Subarctic Pacific Ocean | collected 2015-01-10 | reverse complement strand
TAACTTTCAAGCCCCATTAGATACAGGAGCAGATTCAGATTTGGTAGGTGCATCTATTCAAGCACTAGCAACTGATACATTTAGTGATACTGTAAATGCAACGGATTTAATTTTGAAAACAGGAGCAAGTGAAACTGCTACTGAAAAGATGAGAATAACTTCTGCTGGTAATGTAGGTATTGGAAATACTAACCCCGCTGCTACTTTAGATGTAACAGGTTCTATTGCTGCTTCAACGACGATTAATGGCGATATGGTAACAGGAGCCACGATGGTAACAGGAGGTATGGTAAGAGGACTTTCACTTGTAGCGGGGCCTATTATTAATGCAACGACAGAAATGCAGATTGATGGTCTTGAAAAAACTGCTTATGAAGTAGTTGACCAAAACATTGCTCCGCAACCTAGTTTTTTTACTTCTATAATTTATGTTAATGATATTTCATCAATTCTTGGAACGGCAGGTGCAGGAGCCGCCGCTAATAATCAAATATTAATGCCACCGCCAACTAATACTTTAGAATACAAAATTAGAAATATCCATCCTTCTAATACAATAACATTGGAAGGAGTTCTCTTTGATAATAACTCAACTGCTCATCCATATGTTACTGCCAACACTACAATTACTTTAGCACCATCACAAGGAGTTCATTTACAGGGTATAGTTGATGGCCCCGTAACTCAGGCTTGTTGGATGATAACTGGTATTGCATGATATCAAATATTTTTTGATAATGTAAGTAAATTTACTCAATTAGATTAAGTATAAAATGTGTAAAAAGAAAATAGTATTTTATACTTTAGAAAAAATGCTTCCTACAAGTATCCCTCTCGGAAAAAAATCCAAAAAAAAGGAGGAGCCGCCCGAAGGCGACTCCTCTATTTTGTTTTATTTGACCAAATGCCAAAGCACTCTCTACATTCCCATAATTCAGTTTTGTCATTAGACCCAAGATAATATCCCATTAGTCTTCTCGCAATCGTTTGCGAGCCGCAGTAACGGCATTTTTTTCTAAGGCCCACGCTTCTCCTCTTCCTTCATCAATCGTGATAGGTATTCTTCTACAGTCGAATCCTGTAGTTTAGAACCGCCGAATGCTGCAAAGAACAGCAAAGTCACAATAATTAGAAAGAGGATTAGACCCAACCATTCTGTCGTAGTCATTACCAATCAACTCCTAATTCTACAAATTTTTCTTTCTCTATTGAGAATGCTTTAACAAAACTATTTTCTTGACCGTATTTCCATAGGTCATATACTAACTGAGTATCTTTCAAACAATACTCTACCACTTCTTTATGATTACCTGCTTTCCAAAGTTTAGGGGCATCCGCACTTTCCATAAGTTTAGAATCGGAAAGAGAACACTTTACTAAATTCTTTAGTTGAAGCCTTTCTCCATGCTCCTTAACTAATAATTTGCTAGTATCAATATACTGTCCTTCTTTCAAATATTTTCGAACGCAGTAAATATCCATAGCATCTCTCAAAACGGGTAAATCGAATGCTGCAATATTATGGCCTAGTAACTTTCCACCCTTTTGAAAGTGGTCATCTAAATCATACTTTAATTGCGATAGTGGTTTTACCACAACATCGGACTTAGCGAAATCTAGAGGAACATCTGCATAGACTGTTCCACTAGTTCCATCCCATGTTGCCACTGTAGAAACTTGAAACATGTGAGTATTGGAAAAGCCTCCAATCTCATAAGACATGTTCTTTGTTTCTAAATCAATGGCTAACACGGACATGGTATTCACTCCTTCTTGTTACTAGCAGGACTTCCCCACAATTTAGCGAGTTTGTCTGCTTGTTCATCTTTTGGTTTTTCTTCTGTTATGTCTGTTCTTCTCTTCAAGAAGGCTACGATGTTAGTATTTGCTACTGCAATCATAGATGCACATTCCCAACCTTCTTCTCCATAAGTATTCAATGCTTCAATTATGACCTTTGGCCCTTTAGTTACATCAAACACTAAAAAATGGTTTTCCCATATCATTTCTTTTCATCTCCTTTCAATTTAACGAATACTGACCTTCCCTTAGTATCCAATGTGAATTTTTTTTCTGCATGTTTCCAATCTCTGTAACATTGCGCCCTAGAAACTCCGGATGCTTGGACTCTAGCAAACAGTTTAGGCTTACTGATGAATCCATCGTTTCCTTCTCCTTCGTTAATCATCTCTGCGTATTTATCTACGAATATGCTAGACTTCGCTTGAGTCAATACCGAGTTGTGAACCTTGAGGCTCTGTTCTAGCCACTCTACCAATGTGATATAACATTGTTGGGTTAAAATATATGCCTGTCGAACATGTGTAGGAGTAACGAGGAACTTTTTAGTTGGGTCTTTTACACTAGGACTATTAGCAATACAACATAGAACAGAAAGTTTCAGAAGTTGAACATTCATCCTTGTAATAAAAGTTCTAACTACTTTGCGGATTTCAGGATGGCAAGATTTAATGTAATCTCTCATCTTCTTGTATTCATTTACCAACGCTTCGGCAAATCCAGCACTATACTTTATTGTAGAGAATGGGTCTGAGCCATTCTGAATAAACTCAGCCTTTACATCAGTATATAGCCTGAACAAAGCATTAGAAAACTTTGATACATCTTTTTCTGTATTAATTCTTATTCCCGAAAGTGCAATTGTTTGCAAATTCATTTCATCAATTTCATCTTCCGGAACCTCTCTTACATAGATTAACATTCTCTGTAATACACCATTACTAGTGATTACTTTTTGTAGGTGGCGGGGAATATATGTGCTGGCCCATACCGACCTTTCACAGCGACATTCCATTATGTGTCCTTCTTTCAGTTTCTTAGTAATGACACAAGCATCACCTTCTAAAGTATTCATGAAAGTATTCATATAAACAACGGCATTCTCTTTGTGTTGGCCCTGCTTGAAAATACCGGAGTATTCGAATTCATCCCAATGGGCTAAACCATTTCCTTCTAATGCGCCCGACCTTCTTTCAAAAATATACTTCTCCGGTTGTGGAGTATCTTCTCTATCCTCATAACTTAATGCTCTATATTCTTCAAGTTCGGGATTATCTATCTTCTCATAGAATCCAATCAAAGCAGCATCAGTATAATCTATGATGTCGAAAAGGTCATACCTGCTTGGGATATATACATCCGGTTCTTCTATAATATTAGTTCCTTCAAAGAGATTTACTTTTTCATTTACTTCATCATTTACTTTCTTTACGAAATTCCATAGTGTGCTTTTTCCACTACCGGAAGTCTGCATCCAACAGAAATGGATTCTACTATCTTCTGTATTTTCTCCTCTAGGAATCCTCACGAAGTCTTTTGTTATCTGTCCCAAGATAACGAAGAAAGAAGTTGTTGCAGGTATGTCGTTTTTCTTAGAAACGCTAACTACTGCACTATTCCATTCTTCTACCAACTTGGGCATACTTTCTTTTAACGCAAGACCGTGATATTCTTCGGGAATATCTACGAGTTCTGCCAACTCATCTATATTTATATCTTCATTCATATTTTCACCTTATCTTCATTGTTCAGAACTTTCAATATTCTTTCGGCAATGGTAGTTCCGATACCATCTATTTGTTTCAGTTCGTTAACCGTCTGTTCCCCTATTTCCATAATGGAACCAAACTCCTTTAGGAGTTCTTTGGCTTTCTTAACTGATAAGCCCTTTATGCCCGATAGCAAATCTAATCTTAAATCGTCAGTAGTAATTCTTTTGAATAATTCCGGTCTTATTACTTCTCTTTCTATCGGTTTCATTTTGCAGATTGCAGTTATTATCTTAGCCGCTTCTGTCTCCGTTGGAACCCAAAATGCTTTACAATCTGTATCTAATGTGATTCTTCCTAAACCACCTAGAAACTTATTGTTTAGCATTACAGACCTCGCAGGAGGAGGCAACTTAGATTTGCTATTCTGCATTATGTTATTAATGCCTTCGGTAAGAGAGCCATAGATAATAACAATGTTGTGGTTGTAGTGTCTATCCATATTGTCAATCTGAGTCCAAATTCTCTTAGACATTACAGAACCGATAAAATCTACAACGGACTTTGCTTCAAAGCAAACATCATCAAAAACGTAATCTCCAATCTCAAGCCATTTCTTTTCTGTTTTGATATTCATAGACTTGGCCTTTTGCTCTACCAAATCTACAAGTAGAGAACCCTTCTTTTCTCTACTGTCTATCACTAACATAAAAATCACTTAACTTAGTTTGTCCTTCTATCATCAATCCAAAATCATCTAGGGTTAATTGTTTCATTGTTTCACCTCTTCGGGATATCTCCAACATCTACCAATACAATACCCTTCAGGTATCAGTTTGGTTTGGCAATGGGGCGTGGAGTATTCCCCAAATACCGTGAATCTAGCATGTTTTCTAGTCTCGGCTTCATTCCAATCCAGCCACACTTCATCATGCGTTGTAGCAATCCATTTAATTTCATCTACAACCTTTTCCAAAATCTCGGACTTTTGCTCATTGTTTAGTCCTTTCCTACATCCCGATAATAAATCTCTATACCAAGATACGAGATATGCCCTAGCCATATGGCTAGGATTCTCTACCATAATTGCACTATGCAAACAAGGAAGAAGAGGAAGTCTCCCTTCAAAGATTACAGGAGATACTTCTCCCTTTACAGAATCTAATGGTTTCGCTTTGGGCCAAACTATTTTCTTAGAACCTGTTTTTCTTTTAGGTATAAGTCTAGGCTTTTCTGCTAACTTGAGAACATGGTCTAATCCTCTTACCAAGTCTTCGTAGAAAATAGGAATACAGTAGTATGGTATTCCGTCTGCATTTCTACTAGACATATTTACAGTATTGGGAACTCTTCTCAATCTTGTGGATTGTCCAACTCTATCATCAAGAGTAATCTCATAGTTTGTATTCTGTTTTAGATACTTCTTGATTACTCTAAAGTATGCTTGAATATTACGAATATCATCCGTAACTTCACCAAACAAAAATAGATGGAAACCTCTTCCGGAGAAAAAGCAATTGTGTTCTATGTCATTTGTGATGACATATTCTAGAACCATCTTCAAATCTTCAAAGGCGTTATCCAACTTATCTCCATGAGCATCAAAGTCCAAAAAGATTCTATCTAGGATTACGCTAGAGTCAATCTTTGCCATCTCACTAAACTTGTCAAAATCATAGACTGTAGTATAAACATTAGTGCGATTATTCTGCGATTTCACAAATGCAGTATATTCACTCTTTGTTCTTACTATCTTCCTTTTCATCTGAGGGGCGTTCTTGATGTGACTCCCTGCCCACACTTCTCTCGGAAACTTCATTGTTATCACCAAATTTTATTGTTGCATTGTTTAGCATATCTTTTATTGTTCCTGCAACTTCTCCTTGTAGAGAAGTCATTACTGCCTGTCGCATAATATCTTCAAATGTAAATCCTACATAATCTTCTCTAATTCTAAGTTCTCTTAGAATATCGAACCTTTCCTGTAGTTTCATTTCAGAATATAGTTCACTAGATAGTTTTAGTATTGTATCTTTTAGATTTGATATTTCATTGAAAGACCAATTCCTAGATAGGACTTTTTTCTTGATTAATTCATTCACTATTCATCACCCATCATTGTATCATCACAATCTTTTTGAGTCCAACCGTGGACTTTTTTCATGTGTGCGCTAATAGTTTCTCTGTTGTTTGACATTATAGTATTGCACCCACAAATATACGCATACATACAAAGATACATTGGTTTTATTTCTTTTATTTCTTTCATTTAATCACACCCATGTATCTTCTTGAGCCGCTTCACAAATTCCGAAGTAGGAACAGTGGGCGCAAGTTCTGTAGAAAAACTTTGCAGGGAAGTTCTTTTGCTCATAAGCATAAATCAACCTAGCAATACTTTTCATTACTGAAGTAGTAGAGGTTTTCTTTACTTCTTCAACATAAATATAATTGGAAGTTGGATAATACCAAGACCAATGAGTAACGGGAACATTTGGTTCTAAACCTGCTTGTTGCAATACTGCATCGCTAGAATTTTCTATTAGCAGTTTATAGAAAGCCATCTCTTTTCTCATTCCACTTGTTTTGGTATCTTTCCATACACCTGTCTTCAATTCCATAGGAATATAGGAACCATCCTCTTCAAATACTCTATCAATAATTCCTTGAAGATGAATCTTATATGCTCTACTCAAAGGATATTTTGGGTCGGTGTTTGCAGGAATGGTAATCTCACAATCAAACTTTCCTTCATTACAAGGAGGTAGATAGTCGTCTAACTTTCCTTCTAATTTAGAATCTGCAAATCTATTTGCTTCAAATGCTGCGATTGCAATATAGTCATCAAAGTAGTCGTCTACAGGAAACAAACTTGTGCAATAATCTAGTAATTCGTTATGAGACATTTCTTCTGCTTTCTTAATATCAAAATCATTAAAGAATGCCTCTCTAGCATTGTGGACATAAGTTCCTTTACGCATTGCTTCCGACTGGTCTTGAGGTAATCTCTCAATATACCCAAACTGATATTTCTTAGGACACCAAAGATGACTCATCATTGAAGATTTTGTAATCTTCAAAATAGGCTCATCTTCATTTCCATAATTTTCCGGCAACCACTGATAGGTATATTCATCCATCTCTTCTATTTCTTGTTCATATGTCATTTTTATTTCACCACCAATCTTCAAATGTGCTTTGAGTGCTTCCTGTTCTAATCGAATCTAATTCCCAACCCATTGCTTTGTAAACAGGTTCGGCCTTTTTCATTACAACCTTCGCATAATGTTCTAAGTTTGGCTTAACATTCTTAAAATCATCATAAGTTGTTGCAGAAAAATACTCTACTTGCTTTTGCTCATCTGTTAAAGGATGAGTATAGGTATCATTTGACTTTACCTTTACGAATAAATACGAATCATCGTATTCCATGTCCAATTTTTCCCTTCCATATAGGATACCAGCAATGCCTTCTCCAAAAATAGGTCTTTTACCATCAACTGTCACGAATTTTTCCTTCGTTTTACCACATTTGCTACAATATTCTATAGAATAACAGTCTTGCACCGTGTATTTTCTACCACAAGAAGGACATTTTAAGTTAAATCTATTTTCTTTGAGTCGGCTTCTTTTAATTATATCCAAAAGCGAAAAATCGCCATTTATTATTGAATTATATTTTGAATGTAGCCAAGAATTGATTTGTTTTCTCGATTCTCCGTTCAACCACTTTCGTAAAACTGTCATTTGAACATCTTTTGCTAAAGGGGTCTCAGATATTCTTTTAGCAGTGAAGCCTGTCATAACAAATTCCGGCTCATCTAGGTCATAGCCATCTTTCCAAGATATAAGTCCAGCATTTCTATTCTTTGTAGAGCCAACTCCTAGTGAGGAGTAATACTTCTCAAACTCTAGAACTACAGGATGTTCCGGAAGATTGAGAAGGTTTGGGAAAGACTCTCTTACATGGTCATTGATTTCAATAGCGGCTTCTTTTGCCTTTTCGATAGAGTCTATCTTTACATAGATTGAATCTGTATGTCCATAGACCACCTTCATTCTTCTTCACCAATCCTAAATGCCTTGCATATTCTTCTCTTTCTATAAATGACTTTTTCTCCATCTGCCTTAACAGTAAGATATCTAGTCCTTCTCTTAAGACACCAACCTCTTTTAGAAAGTGCCTTATTATTGAGGGCGCCTCTAAATCGAAAAATAGGATAGGAGTTTCTATTCACTACCTTGTGACCCGAGATTTTCTGATATCTATCAATGACTCTAGGAACCAAATCTTCCAACCATATTTCATCTACTTTTAATTGTAGGAAAGTCTCATCCATAGCCAAACTTAGGCTAGGCCAATCTAATCTTTTAGCACTTCCAGTCATTTATTCTCCCTCCTTTACTTTCCAACAATTAACATTCATATTATTTCCAGAAATACTTTTTACTGTTCTAGTTCCTGCCTTTAGGAAAAAGGGATACTTGTTAAGTGTTTGAGTTATTGTCTGCTTAGTAAAACGATTTATGAAAGGCTTTCCGCTAGTGGTCGTTTGCTCAAAAAGCGCATTGATTATTTCTTGAGTAGTCAATGCCTCTTCGTTGCTTTCTTTAAAGACTCGAAATATTCTCCTGCATATTTTATTCTTATTAAAATAAAGCCTATTTTCCATTATATCACAACTGACTATTAAACCAATATCCTTTCTTGACAAGTTCATCTTGAATTTCCCTAATGGCATTATACATTTTTGCAATCCCATAGTTCTTTTCAATCTGCAAATCTAAATCGTTTTCCAAGCCCTTGATTCTATTTTTTAGAGATACTATCTCCTCTTTTAATTCTTCTATATTCATAATATCACCGTTACTATTGTTATGATGGTTGCTATGTTTACGATATTTACCATCATTAATATCTTATTTGATTTTGCTATCATAGCCAGCAATTCTTCTAATAATTCATTTGTCTTATCCATCATCATAACTAGCACTCCTTTTTCTTATATGTCTTAGACGAATGCCCTTTGCAAATGTGTTCAACATAATCGAGTTTGTTCATATACCAACCTATTGCAGTTACACTTCCTACATATGGGCTAGTCCCATGTTTTTCTACTATTTTTTCTAGAACCTGCTTTGCGTTAAATTCTCCTTCTATAGAATCAATCGCTTCTGTTATCCATTTTTTAAAATACATATTCATGGTTCTCTCTCCGAATATCCCATTACATTATTGCCTTTCTCATCTGTTCCGGCAGTTCTTCCAACGGAAACTTGAAACCTACGCTTTCGGTTAGTCATATATTCAATAATCTCTCTAACCTCTCGCATAGTTATTTCTAATGTTTCCATATCTTCATGCCAAACTATTACATCTACATGTGTTTCTAATGTCATTCTTCCACCTCATAAAATACTGATAGTATCGTAAGTATTGGTAAAGCAATTAGCGATACCATGAATACTACTGTTCCTTCTATAATTCCTCTGCTAGCCGCTTCTTTTTCTAAGAAGGAGAAATAGAAGCAGACAAAGACGAAAAATATTACCCCTAGAATAATAGCAGACGCAAGGATACTCGATACAAAATTAAGGCCATCTAAATAATCTATCCAAGAACTGATTTTATCTTTCATGTCTATTCCTCCATTTAATTTTCCTAACGCAACTACTACAACAATTTTGTATTGGGTGTAATGCTTCAACCTTTCGTTGGCAAAGTCTACATTTCATAATTTCTCAACTCCTCCGGAAGACTCCAACTGATTATGTTTTCTTGCTTTCTTTTATATCCATAATAATCAAGTCTATTTATATTAAATAGCCTTAAATCCGCTAATATTATTTCTGCCATTTCTAATGCCCAACCAGTAAAACTCCTTGTGAGTCCAAATTTTCTTTTAACAAACAAAAATAATACTATATCAATAGGTATAGTATATACATAAGTTACAGATATAAAAGGCATAATTGCTAAAGTAAGTAAACCTAAACAATAAGTCATCAAGAAAAACGGAAAGGAAATTACATTGAGAATTTTTTCTCCTAATGTTGATTTTCTTAGTTTACGGATATGCTCACCATCGGGAGAAAACCATTCGTGAAGATAATTCTCACGCATACACTTACGAATATATTTCTTTATCATGCTTTCATCTCCTTTGCTTTAAATGCTGCTAATCTAATTGCTTCTCTTGCACTTGCAGTAATGCTTTCTGCTAACTTTACATTTGACCAACTGAATCCAGCAAATGCCAATACTCCATAAAATGAAGCCATTAATCTCTTAACAGCCATTTGGTTATTGTTCCATTTCTGATATTCTCCGTCATCCGATAGCCTTGCTTCCTTCATTCTTCGTTTATATTCATTCCTCAATTCTTTCAATTCTAGAACTGCCGTTGGTAGCAATCCCAACTTATCAGTCTTGAAGTAAACCATGTCCTCTTTGTCTGTATGGCTGAAATCTTTTGGTGTTGCTAGATTAGCAGCAAAAGGAGTGGGTGTATCGCTGATAGTCTCGAAAGATATATTGCGAGCCAATATCATTGAAGGATATAGTCCCGCAAAGTCAAATGCTGCTACACCTAAATGCAGTCCATTAGTATTCTCACTAAGAGGATTGTAGACCATTGCTCCTTGATAGGTCAAAGTTTCTTTACACTTAGAACATTCCTTTGCAGACTTATCATTGATATGTCCACAGTTAGAACATTTCTTGTTCTTAGGTCTGTATCCTGTTGGTGCTTTCCACCAAGCATTTCTCATAAAGTAAACACTAGCCATGTGACTTGCATAGAAACAAGAATCGAATGGTGCTGATAGTAATCTTTGTAGTGCGATAATCGCTTCGCTACAGAAGTTGGTATTATCTATCTCTACCATTAACTCTACATCTATTATAGCATATTTCAGATATGTTTCTGTATCTTCTAGCCAAGCCCTACGATAGAATTCGTTGGGGTCGGGAAACTTATCAGACTCTAATTTGTTTCTTCCCAAGATAGTTTCAGAAATATAGTTTAGACTTAGAGAAGGTAGTGTCCCTCTTTGAGAATCATTCCACTGCCTCTCAAATGCTAGGTCTAGATTCAAACATAGTCTTCCACCAATCGGTTGAGAGATAGGAGAAAAGCCATCTTTATTCCTAAAAGAAAACCCATCCTTTGTAGAGTTGATTCCTTGTATTCTTTTTACAGGAGACATGACAAGAGGATTGATTCCCAATGCACAACATCTCTCTAGAAGTTTTGGCAAATCGAACTTTAGACCAAACCACGCAATTAACATGTCGGGGTCTTTAGTAGTAATTGTATTGATGAAATGTTCAAGCATTTCTTTTTCAGAATTAAAAACAGACACATGAGCGACTTCTTTTGTAGACATTTTAAATCCATTATACGGTTCTTGATTAGGAAACCAAACCCATTGATAGTATTGCTTATCGTAATTATCATACACTACAATAGTAGTAATGCAACCGTCATGCTCTCCACCTTGTTGCCATTCCATATCCCAATACCATTTACGCATATTGTATTCGGGCAACTCAGTTAGATTGTCTACTGCATATCTTCTATGATAAGGAACATCCGCTTCCCATGTTTGGGAGAATCTTTCTCTTGCTCTTTTCATATCTTTATATTCATCAACATAGACTTTCTTTAGTTTAGTTCCTTCTAATGAAAACCACTCTCCACTTTCATATTCAAAATCTCTTTTCAAATACTTTGACACATTGTAAGATGCAATTTCTTTATGCGAATCTTCGACATAGAAATACGGTCTGAAAGATTTTATGTCAATCTTCTTTTGTCCGTTTTCTCTCCAAGATAAAAATATATTATTATCATTCATTACATCAATTATCATTACATCACCTAGTATGTGGCGCACAGATTAGTTTTCTATCTTCCGATATTAGAAGAAGTGGGAAGTCATCCTTTACATAGAAGTTTACTTCCCCTTTGAAGAATCTATGCAAGGGAGAAGACCACTCTACAGTGGCAGGTTCTCCAATTGCATTCTCTATTGGTAATTCTCTAGAGTATCTATTGGTCGGAGTATTTTGAGAACTGATAGTAAGTTCTTGTCCTGTGTAATCTAATCTGTAGATTCCACTCTTTACAAGTTCGCACATATCTATTGTTTCTTTAAAATAATCCGCATGTAGGGTAAAGGCTCCTTCGAACTTTCCATTTCCGAATAGGAAAAGTTCTTTGGGAGTTTCATACTGAATATGGTTTAACATTCCTCTTAGTCTAGAGATTGCATTCTGATTAGGGTGCAATACTATTCTAGGAAGAGTAACATTTTGTTCTTCATCTGCAATAGTTAGAACATCTCCACCTTCTACAGTAATTGTTCCATTAAACTTCTTTAGGAAAGGCAGTAATTCCTTTGCATCAAAAACAATTTCTCCATCAGTAATATTAGTTACTTGAAGATTAATATTCAAACTAAGAGTTGTATTAGCATTCCAAATCTCTAATACATCTCCTTCCAAAGAACAGGATACTAAATCGTGTAAATTACTATTTACTAATCCATACTTTCCCTTTCCTTGAATATCAGAAAGTGCATTACTGAGAACCTTTGCATCAATTTCGAATTTCATATTTTACCCTCTTGTAATTCCGGAATACCATTCCACTTAATGTTAGGAGGATTACCTTCTCTAACAGTCCAAGACTTACCAACTAGATTTCCATTGGTTCTACTACCTACTAGTTCTGCAACGAAGTGAGTTTCGCCCTTTACTTTCTTTCTAGTGCAATAGATTTCTTGTTCTAACTTTCCTCCCCAATCTTTCCAATTAGGCATCATTCCTACAGGGGAGTTATCTAGATACTTCTCTGTTTCGTGAGTAATATAAATTACATCACAGTTCAGTTGGTAAATAGTTTCCAATAGATGATAGAAGATATTGTTTCTTGCACCATATTGATATGGCATTACTTTAGTAACTACTCTAGGATTCGGATTTACTTTAAGTAAACAGGATTGAAACCAAGTATCTACTCCATCGAATACAAAGATAGGATTATCTCCTTCCTCAATCTTCTGTCTAACATATCTAACGAAAGCATGAGAGTTATCATCGCTCTTGTCAATATCTACAACATTGTCTTTGTTCATAACAATCGGACAATAGACATCAATTCTCTCTGAAGAATCGTGCCATTCTCTCCATGTAGAATCTACTCCTTTATCCCAATCTAGGACACAGATATTTCTGTCGGGAAAATCCAAAGCAATTCCTGTCTTTCCGCATTTGGGTTCTCCCCAAATACCTAGAACCATTCTGGAATTTTTCGTTTCTCTCTTCTTCTTCATATAATCCGCAAAAGAATCGTTAAACTCTTCTTGCTTCTTTCCGAAGATGCTCTTCTTTTGTGTCTGTATATCTTTTTCTACATTTTCCATATTATTATTTAATAATCCCATTTTATTCACCTAACCATTCTACAAAATCAAAATCAATTTTATTGCCCTTAAACTCAGACCATATTGATAGGATTTCTTCTGCTTCTTGAATTTTACATTCATATCTAATTTCTTTAGTATCAAAGTGCAATTTCAGCATTACACCCTTCTCGCTTCTTCTCATTGTAATAAAGTCAGAACTTGCAATATCCGCAAGATAACTTCCTTCTTTCAATATATATTGTTCATTAACTAACATAATTATTCCTCTAAGGAGATGGGCTTCGCACCCAATTGAGCATCTATTTTCTCCACAAGTTTATGCTTATACTTGCGATGTGCGGGAACGACCCCTTTGGAGTATCAACTAAACCAATCATCGTCGGTTTCTTCACTTGTTTCGATTTCTACAGGAGAACCGACTCTCTCTACTACCAATAGTCCGGAGACATTGATTGTAACAGGTTGCGGGCCTTCTTCTGTTTGTCTTTGGGAAGTTCTTCCAATTACTATAACATTACTTCCAATGCCAAAGTCAATATTGATGTGTTCCGGAACCCAACATGTAGTCATGTTATTTCCATTTTCATAATCAAACTCAGCATTCAAATCTGTAATATTGATGACCCTATTTCCGTTTCCGTAAGGAGTCATGTTCATGTTACAGACTGTTCCATCAGTAATTAGATATCTTTCCTTTACTGCAAGCATAGCATTATTTGTATGCTGTCTTTCAATATCAACTAGTTCTGCAATCTTAGAAGAATATACATCAGTCAAAACTTCTACAAAATTGTAGTTATCCATGCCTCTGTAATCTTCATGTTCAGGGTCAAGACTATTATTCATTACTAGACTGTTTAGAGTAACCTCAGTATATCCATAGATATCTTCACCATTCTCATTCTTAATTACAGACATGTGTAAGAACTCAAAACAGTTTGGTGCAAAGTCAATACAGCCCTTCTTCTTGTAAGAGAAGTTGTAAGACTTCATTTCTGAATCGTCTCCCACCATTCCATAGAATACTCCTGTCCTTCTAAATTCATTAGCAGGAAGAGGCTTTCCATAGTTTCTGTTGGTTGCGCCACTCGGATAGTTCTGAGTAGAATCAAGAGGAATGATTGTATTCCCATCTACTTCTTCCGCTCCTTCCGGTAGTGTCTTTACGATTCTTTCTTGGAATTCTCCATTGTGAACTCTCAATACTTTCCACGAACCACTATCTGTTTGTTCTGCTGTAGCGATAAATCCTGCTTCTAGTGCAGCATCCGAATTTCTCGCATACTCTTCTTTTGCCCTATTTCTATTCCATACCATAGTATCTCTAGGAGACTCTAGAGAAACGAAGAACCCAAAGGCCTTCTTTGAAAGAGAATTGCTGCCACTGTTAGAGGAAGTATTCTTTTGCCTTCTTGCGTTAGCAACATAACTTCTCCACTGTGCAAGTCCAATAGGACTTGACAATTCTATTCCTGTTTCTTTACAAATGCCTTCATATTTTGCCATAGCATCTTCTGCGCTAAGACCTAGAAGGTTTGCTCCTTGTTCTACTTCTGCTTTTATTTTTTCATCCATGTTTTTCAACTCTGTTTTTTTCATATTAATTGTCCTACCATCCATGAGAGTAGAACTCTCGGTGTCATAGTAGAGGACCGCCATTCACTTTCACCTATTACCCGTAATAATTTGTATTTGGTGCTGTTATCT
>Ga0098043_1000429_pt1 | contig 14702 bp, 20 predicted proteins | sample 9B_taG_FD_92581 | JGI IMG/M metagenome (GOLD analysis project Ga0098043, IMG submission 92581) | Marine viral communities from the Subarctic Pacific Ocean - 9B_ETSP_OMZ_AT15188_CsCl metaG | ecosystem: Environmental > Aquatic > Marine > Oceanic | place: Subarctic Pacific Ocean | collected 2015-01-10 | reverse complement strand
TTGAAACGCATACCAATCTGCTCATGTGGCTTAACTTTAGCACCGATACCATCCGGTGCAGTTCCTAAGTCCTCAATGAACATACAGTTCTTAGCGACTTCATCCCATAGGTCAACCGCAGTAATTAGAACTGAGTGTAGTTTTGGCTTGTCACCGGGTCGAGCCGCCCAATCAACAAGTGTTTGTCCTATCTTCATTACGCGTCTGTGTGTTGCTGGATAGTCGATTGCTTCACGAATCTCTCCGTCTTCATCGAATGTTTCAAACATTACATTTGGATTCAAGCAGCGGATGTTGTTAGCGTATTCTCGGTGATGAGTTACGCGTGTAGTTTGTCCTCCACCATCAAAGTCTAGTACAAAGATTACATCTCCGCGCTTCTTTGATTCTTCATCCATGCTGTCGAGAACGATGCCGGTTTTACCGACACCTTCGGGTCCGATTAATCCACAGAAAATCATGTTGTTAGGTACAGTTTCACCTGCGTTAACTATCTCATCCCATACCGATTGGGCGATTGGTTTACTGTGGCTTTGCTTTTCTTCAGTCAATCCTTCCGGTACAGTTTGTTTCAACTGTCCTTCGTATTCAACTTCTGCATCGTTTACTTGGGCTTGTAGGTCTTTTAGGTTAGGCATTATTTCACTCTCCATATTGGCTTGTTGAAGTTACGCCTCCCTCACCTGCTGGAATTGCTAGGCGAGGGACTGCGAATACTCCGAATGTCTTGATTGCTGGTTGTGGTCCATCATCAGTTACGCGCACACTCAATCGTCCAAAGACAATGACTGTTGACTTGACTGCGTATGGTTTCCAACCTTCATCGGTTGCAACTTCAAATGGATGGCCTTCGTCACCTAGTAGTCCATGAATGTAGCATGGTAGGTTTTGGCGCATTCCACCGTTGAATGTTCTCATTAAGTCAAAGGAACTGATGCTCATTGAATAGTCACGACCGATAGGGTCCCACTCAGATTCACGCGCTTCCTTTCTCATGTCGCTTACTTTACCACGAACAAAGACTAGAGGACCAACAGGGTTGTAGCCCGGAATAACTTCTTGCTTTGTTTCAAATACTTCAGCAAGTAGTGAAAGGTCTTTGACATAGTTACTAGATTCGGGAATCAACTTGTCCGGTCTGATTACAGTTCGTAGTTGTTCATCAACGAAATCGTTACCGAACTTGATTGCACCCGGTAGCGCAAATGCATTGTAAGTGTCAGCCCATTCCGGCTTAACATTCGCTGATTGAGCGCGCACCTTGAGAGTGCATTCGCTGAACAGTTGTGGTACGAACCAATTGTCGGGGTCTGATGATGTAACAGTAATTCTCAACAAGCGTTGGTCGTCTAGGAAATTGTCTTTCTCATTACCAAAGAAGTAGTATGTACGTTGCCATCGGTAAGGTGTGATAGGTTCACCGTAGCGACTCCATTCGGGGTTGTTTTGTAAGATAGCGAGTTTAAGCCCGTTCTCTTCATACAAGAACCACGGTGTTTCATCTGCTGGTTCATCAGTTTTAACTTGCTCTTCACCCTTATCTAGCATCCATACACCATCTTCTGTGTACGCGCGTGCTACAAGTCCGAGTTGCATCGCTCCATCTAAGTTCTCCATCGCTGCTTGAACTGCTGGTTCGCGCTTTCTCTGTTGACCATCTCTCATCTTAGGGTCGACTCCGACAAAGTAACCGACAAGTTCGGTTGCGTTTGCTGATGATGTACCGGACATCACTCTTCTTTCGACTACAAATGTTTCCGCGGCATCAATCAAGAAGTCATCTTCTTCGTTAGAGAAGTCGTCAACTCCAAGTTCCATCTTTAGGTATGTGAAAAAATCCCCTGTGGCATCGTCAAGCGTCTTGTTGTGCTTTTCCGCCCACCACTTTAGGCGTTCCTCAACATCCGGGTGTAGTCCCGCGTTGTTATCTGTACTGCTGGCTTCGTTTTGGTTTAGGTTCGGCATATCATTGTCCTCCTGTGTTGTTGTCTTGGTCGCATAAGGCCGCTACAAAATAGTCGATAAACGACTCATCTGATAGGGGCCATTGGTGCATCTTCATTACGAAATTACCCCATACGACCAAGAAGGCATATAAACTTTGGGAGTCTAACCCAATCGTTTTCACATGTTCGTGGATTTTATACATCATGTGATGTAGTGTTGACCCACCTTTACTGAGTTCTAGCATAGACTTGTGAACTTCAATCCAATCTCCGGCTGAAATGTCTAGTGCTAGTGAATCAAAATTAGTTTGATTATCTTGAATTATCATACCACTTTCGATATGATTACCAATCGCGCGAAGGTCACCATTGTAGTATGAATGCAATACTGCAAGGTCATCGTGGGGAGCCATACCTGTCCTATAAAGTAATAGTTCGGCATACGCGCGTATCTGATTTAGGGAATATGGTTTGAATCTGAACTGTACGCAGCGAGATTTGATAGCGGATATTATTGATGAATCATCATTGCAAGTGAGAATCCACCAGCAGTTACTTTTCTCCATCATACGCTTCAAGGCTTCTTGCGCTTGTTTTGTCATACCTTCAAACTCATCTAGCAGAATGAGTCTTTGGTTCCAAAGAGAACTGCTGTATGCAGTTTCCTTTATCTTGTTCCTTACCGCATCTATACCTCTTTCATCAGAAGCATTGTACTCAATCAAGTCAAGCCCTAGATGATGTGCAATGATGTATGCGGCAGTTGTTTTTCCTAGACCCGGCCCACCGCTGAATAGTAATCTTTGGGGGCTATCACCATTCCATTCATCGAGATAGAATAGCGGGTTGCTTGGGTCGTCGTGTCCTATGTAGTCTTCAATTGTTTTCGGCTCAAATGGCATCGTCGGATTCCTCCATCCACCGGACAGGATTGGACGCGGCCCTTATAAGGGGTCGAACCAGCGTGCCTCTTTTTCTCGATATTATCGTATTATTATCATAATAAAAATAAATAATTATTATTATAATAATAATAGTATATTCTTGATAATAGAATCCAACAAGCGCAGAAGTGGAACTTCATCTATTATCTATCATGTCGATGATTTCCTCTATCTTTTCATGCGTAGGGTTTCGTTTCTTGTATTCCATTAGCCGAATCATCTTCAGCATATTCGCAGCGTCATACACATGTTCCTTGACGGGAGTGAGTATTCGTATGACTTGCTGAATCAGTTCGGGGTCTTTGATGATTCGTGCGTTCACACCTTTCGTGGATAGCCACATGTTGAGGGCCGGTTCATCCTTTCGGCTCACCAGCACACGCCTCTCCACCCTGTAACCTATTCGTGTATTGGGTGCGAAATGCACGCTGATTTGAAAGCGGCAATCTCTCGCCAGCCATCCGAGAAAGAAGGAGTCGTCATCCATTCACTCACCTCTCTCCAACAAGTCACCGATTTGAATAGCATCTGATTGTCCAAGCGTGGTATCTATTCGGGTAAGATATGGTGCGCGCATCTTCTTCTCATCATGGTCGTAGCCTAGTGAATGGAATATGCCAACTAGACCTTCGTCTATATCCATCATGCCTTGAGCGTCATACAGTCTTGTTAATCTGTCCGGTATGTCATCTGCTTTGACATACGCATATCCCACAGGGTATGGGTCAAATCCATCTAGCGCGGCAATCTTAATTCGTATTCCTTCTCCTTCTCTGAACCCACCGAGTATGATTAGCGGGATGTCAAATGTTCTTCTTGGCACAACAAAACCTCCTATCGCCCCACTATGAAAGTAAGGTCGGTCACCATCTATCAGACGCAGCGTTTCCCCCTGCTCTAATGATTGGACTATTGCTCTCAGATGTGCGCGGTCTTCCACTTCTTTTGGATTACGGGCGCGCTCACTTCTATCTTGTTTCCACATTTCGGGATTCGTTTCAGTGTGAAGGAACTCGACTATGTTATCTTCACTGTCGATTTCACAGACGCAATCATATGAAACTGAAAGAATAGGGTTACGGACCACCGCGCACGCGTCTGAATTAAAACAATAGACGGCATCTCCCCTTCGATGCGCGTAGTAATGTTTTCCTTTTACGATGATGTAATGAGTATTCTTGAAAGGTAGCGACCATTTATTCCAACGGGAATATCTTGGTGCTTTGAATGGGTATGTGGGTTGAATTGTGTATTCAACGGGAAGAGTTTCGTTTAGCGCACGCTGAATTACTTCACCTGCTGGCATGATGGAACGCATCTTTTGCAGATGTCTTGTATCATATTTCGTAACGGTTGCTACTGCGCTCATAATTCGTCTGTAATTGAGAGAAGTGCGACCAAAAGCGTAGCCCCAAAACAACATAGCCGCTAACCTAGAGATTGACTTGAAAAGAATATCAGCATTCAATTCGCCTTTGATAATCATGTCTTTCATTTCAACAGCCTGTCTTAGCGTGATAGACTGTTCGACATCTGATGGAGATTCGCTTGCAAGAAGCGCGGGCATCTCTTCTTCGTCCATGAGTGACCTGTACTCTTCGGGGAACAGACCATAAGATTCGGCTAGCATGGATATTACATGATGACCTTTGATAGAAGTTCGTGGTGTTGCGCAACATATCGTTATGATTTCGTGTGCGTCTATGGTATTCGTCTTGAACAATTCGGCTAGTATGCTCTTGTCTTTCGGCTCAGTTTGTGCAGCATATACTGCGCTCGCTAAGTCCTCAAACAACATCATTCTTCCTCAGATTTGATAGAGTTATCATAGAAGATTAAGCCACGCAAATGTGGAGGAACCACTTCGCCCATATATTCGCTTGGCATAACATATACAGAACCTTCAGTCATTTTCGTAAGCAACCCGCCTTTGTCAACGATGTCTATGATTTCGTGCCTCTCCATCACAGTGTCGCCTTTCCATGAAAAGAATAATTGGTCACCCGCAAGTAAATGATAGTCCATTGGACTTACCTCGACTTGGTGTTGCACACCTTCGTCATCGAGAGTCTTGATAAGAACGCGCCACGCTTCTTGTGCGTCGTCAAGCAGAAGCCATTCGGGTTCGTGTAGGTCGAAATTGACTAGCGGTATTCCGCTTGTAGGACAAGTCCACTCTTCCGCGCTCTTCTGCGCTGCTGCTTGAGGGTCGTAAATCAATTCGGCCCCGTCTGAGACTAACTCGATACCTATTTTTCCACAGACTTTCTCTATCCTTTGTAGCGGCATTACCGATGCTGGACTCGCCTTCGTGATAATTAATTGCGTATCGCTATCTTTGCGTATAACCGCGTCAGCAATACCCCAAGTATCACCAATAGCCATGCGTTCTATGTGTTCTTGCGTCCATTGAATATCATCATCGGTTGGTTCCCATTTATCCTCAATCATTTTCCTCACTCCTAAACCATCGGAACTTCATACAGCAGCGCGCTGGTACTAAAACCATGTCACGCTTTTTCGTATGGAGTGCGATTTGATGTGGGTCTATTTGGTCGCCGCATGAACATACAACGATGTCACCGAGAAGATGCGATACATAATCGAAGCCGTCGATTACATAGTCGTTACCGTCACTCGTCCTTATCGAGATACCTTTCAGACTCGCTAAATCTCCGTCCGGTTTGATTAAGTCACCACTGTCTGTAAAATCAGCGACGGTGATGTTGTACTTTTTCGGCACATTCACCCCGAAGCGCGAAAAGCCTTTTAACTTTGTTCTGAGAAAAGCGGCATCATCTCGTATATCTTGTCTGTGTAATCACAGTGAATCTCAATCTTGTGAAAGACACCCCACGGTACAGTGCGATAGATTATCATGTCAACAAGTTCGCCTTTGTGTGTACCACAAGGACATTTGTCTGTCGGTATTATGATTACTTCAAAGTCTTCAGTCTTCGTTGCCGCGCTCATAGATGAACACCTGCCATTCTCGCTGGTATAACTTCGTTTATGTTGCACTTGTCGCAAGCGTCGCCGCCTTGACTCAGCATATGTCCTGTGCCTTCAAACCACTCTTCACACAACTTACATTGATAGGTTCTATCTCTAATCACATTCATGCGTCCATCACAGTTCTGCGCGCCACATTTACCTGCGACTCGTTTCTGTACTCTTCCACATTCTGTGCATTTCCTAACTGTGTGTCCTCTGCTCACTCTTCCTCATCTCCGTTGTAATTGAATATCTCGACTTTGTTATCGTAAGTCACATTGTATTTGTTTGCTGCAATGATAGAGGCGTGTCTAGTTAATTGAAAGATGTTGTAATCTCTAAACATAGGGAGTTTAGATATTTCCTTTCCTTCGTAGTCGCGCGATTCCATTTCCTTCTGCATCATCAAGACCTCAAATATCTCTTTCCTTAGATTTCTAAGCGACTTCCTAGCGATTCTCGCTAGTAGTTTATCGGGTAAATCTTCTAACGCAACTTGTCTGCCGCTTCTCATAGTGATGTTGTGCGTTTGAGCAGTTGGTATTCTCTTTCTGCCCGTGAACTCACATTGTTCGCATCCTTCTCCTAAACATATTTCACATAAGTCTTGTATTTCTCCTATCATACCATAACCTCCAATCCTTCATTCAGTTTTTCTAGTAGTGCTTTGCCAATTTCATCACGCGTCTTACCGGATTCACCGTCAAGGACACGCTGAACTAAGTCTGCCTTCTCAGCAACCACTTGGTCAAATAGCACATCTATTGTGTCGTTTGCCGACAAGACTACCTTGTGACAAGTGGACTCTTCTTGTGTCATACGGCGAACACGCGCTGCTGCTTGTTGTTCCCATGCTGGAACCCATTCACGCTCAACGAAAAGTGTAGTGTTAGCACGCTCAAGGTTGATACCTTCACGCATAGCGTTGGTGGAACAGATAAGATAACGATAACCACCTGTTTGAAATCCGTCAATGATTATCTGTCTATCGTTTGATGATGTGTCGCCTGTTATCATAGGCGCACTTGGTAATCTATCAGCCAATTGTTTCAGCACATCTTTGTGGTGCGCGAAAATAACCAACGGCTTTTCGTTCTGTTCAAAGTAAGTAGTCGCCCACTTAACCGCAGCATCAACTTTGAGTCGCCCTGCAATGTGTCGTAGTTCAGTCATCATGTTGAGAGCGAAGCCCGCGCTAGTTGAACCGAAGTTCGCCTGTTGCTTGACCCATTCCTCCATCCATGAGTTATACTCCACCTTGTACGCTTTGATTGCCTCCGGCGGTAACTCAAGATTGATGATAGTTTCAACTAAGTCCGGCATCTCTTCTGCGATGCGCGGGTCATCCATTGACCTGCGTAGCATGAAGTCACGCAGTATGTGATTGAGTGGTGTGGTTACACCATCACGACTTGTGTCGATGTTAGATGAACCACTGAAATCCCAACCGAATGCGTTCTTTCTAGCATTACAATACTTCTTTGCGAAATTGAAGTAGTTAGAGAATGTCGCTGGTAGCATCATGTTCAATGATGTAAAGAACTCAGAAGGTCTATTCGTGATTGGTGTACCGGACAATGCGATGATACCATCTTTACCCTTAGCCAACTTTAGCGCGGCTTTGGTAGTCTGTGTCTTTTGGTCTTTGATACGATGAACTTCGTCAAAGATGATACAGTCATAATCAATAGATAACAAATGCTCTAAACGCTTACCGAGAATATCATAGTTGATGATGTTGAAGCGCGCTGGTTCGATAGCACCCTTCCATCCATTGATGATAAAGGATGAAGTGTTGCCACCTAACCACTTCTCAATCTCGTTAGCCCAATTATGTTTAACGATAGACGGGCACACGATTAGAACTCTTTCGTGTTCACCGATAGTGGCGCATCCAAGAGCCTGTAATGATTTACCAAGACCCATCTCATCAGCAATCAGAATACGCTTGCGTCCGCCTGTCATATACATGACCGGCGCAACCTTCTGATAATCTCTCATCATCTCATACTGATAATGCATAGGCAACTCAATGTCAGTATCAACTGCGCTTGATAACTCCACTCGTTGAAGTGTAGCCGCGTGTGATTGCTTGACATATTCGTTATCCTCGATAGCGTCAGCCAACGGTGCGAAGTGTGGTCGTACTGCATTAGCAACGGCCATAGCCGTAGCAATAGGAATCATCCACTTCTTATCTTTGTTAACCCACTTAGCGTTCCCTGCTGCCGCGTCTTTCATAGCAGCGTTGATGTCTTGCCAATTAGGTTGGAAATCCCATTGCATCAGAATCTTGTCCGGTGCTGAGAACTGTATGGTAGCGTTTCCGACAGGCGTTTCAATAGCCGCCTCATCGTATTCTAACCCTTCCACCGTGAAACCGTTGTAGTTCAGAAAAGCGAGTGCTTTCTCTATGACATCCGCGCGGTCTTGAATCGTCCAAAGACCTTTCTCCCCGTTCCATGAGAATTGAGGCCAACCTATGTGGTCTTTCATCTCGTCTTTCAAATCATAAGGAATCTTTTTGAGAGCAATACGCGCACCAAACTTGTCTGTGTATCTTTCAAATGCAATGTTCATTCCGCATCAGCCTCGTAACAGTTGTAGCAAGTCCAACCTTCTTCTTTTAGGTCGTCATCTAATAGATGGCAATTGCATTGTATCTTCTTCTTTTCACTCATTCCTCTTCACTCCTTTCAGATAGAAACTCGCTTAGTTCGATGTCATCGTCACCATCTGCGATTGTAAGCGGTGGTGGATGAACTAATACGGCATCAACTTCAACACCACTCTTTTCGCATATCAACTTGACACGATTCACTTTCATTTTATCATCGTTCAAATCAACTCTAACAACTTGCCAATGATAGCCTTCATCTTGACATATCGCTATTGCTTGCAGTTGTTCTGCGCGTTGTTCCATTTTCTGTGCTTCTAGCATCATCGCTAGTTGCTTCTCCCTTAATTTTTCTATTGCGTCTTGTGCATTCATTCTTCTTCGCCTCCATAGAGTTCGATTTTATTGTCGCCCCACATCAAATGTTTTCGAGTCCTTTCATAAAACTCACGATTTGATTCAATTGTAGGGAGTTCATTGGTTACAACAAACGGCGCGTTTTCTGCGCCAACATAGAAGTTACCAAACAGGGTTGTTTGTCCTTCGGGTAACCTAGTATCAATTACCGCGGCTACATCATTCAACATCTTCATCAGTTCTTCGTAACCTTTCGGCTTCTTCTCGCCCCACTTAATTGCAGCAGCGCGAGTATTTCTGTATAACCATCTAGCATTGTTGTTAGATACCAACGCCCACTTAACAAGAGGGTGACCGTCTAGCGTTTGAAATGGTAAATCATCTGTGTCTTCACCATTCGCTTTGATTGCTGAAACTATGATACGCGCACCGTCAAAGGCAGCACTCTCGCAGTCTAGCCAACACATAGCGTTAGCACTCAGAACAGGGTTTTCATCTAATACAAAGAAAGTCATTCAATCACCCACCATGAAGGTGCGGGAGTTCCTTTCTCCCACTTAGCGAAGTGTGCCTTACCGCGCAAGTAGTATTGACGGTAAGCCTCAACAGCAGTAAACTTAGATGTATCATACAGGTCATCCATATCGGGGTTGTCCTTCTGAAAAGCGCGAGCAAACTTAGTCAAACCTCCAATTGGAATCATGTGAAACAAGTCCATCATTTGATAGATAGGTGCTTGACAAGCATGAGTTCTGTGGAATCGTTTCTGATACTCAAGGCATAGCGCGATACCTAGATGAGCAGTCCATAGGTAGTTCATGTGTGTATCACCCACGAAAATAGTACATGGGTGACGGTGATAGCCCCCCTTGTATGGCTTGCCGGATGTCTGAGCAATAGGCATAACATCGTCTGTCGCACCGTGACGACGCAAAGCCGAGGCCATCATCTGCGCGGTTTCCACAATTAGTTTAGGTACATGCTTGTCGCAATGCATTTCTGCTGCGACGATAGGGTTCTCGTCTAATACAAATATGTTCATTCAAAATCACCCGTCGTTGGATTGAAAGTCGTGTTCAGTATGACGCTTTCATCAATGTGCGGAATATCCCACTCTTCGTATTTGGTTAGCCAATTCATATGAACCTTCACCTTCTTACCTATGCGCTCGTCACTTATTTCGCAAGCAGTAATTTGCACGATAGCATTAGTTCTCTTCTTCTCAATGATGATACCCCAAGTCTTACACTCGGCGCGGTTAGTCCAATAGACTGTACTACCTTGCTTCAGCAACGCTCTCATTAGTTTAGCGCGCTGTTGTCTTTTCGCTTTCACCTCATCAACTATCATATCATTCAAGGAAAGCAGGTCGCGTTCCGGTAATAGTTTGATAGCATCTCGTATCTTTTGTAAGTCATCACTCACTTTCATCCACTCCTTCTTCTTCTTCTTTTTCTGCTTGTTGCGCTTGCCACCAAGCATCACCTTCAACAGCGATTTTGTGTAGCGCGTGATGAACAATATCTGAGTTGCCAAAGTCTAGTGGTGGTAGTTGTCCTCCGATGATACCTCCATGCATCTCAATCAATCTCATTAGTCTCGCCGCGCTACACCAACTCTCAATTTTGTCAACCTTGTTGTAACCTTCGGGGTCGTTTGGTTTGTCAATCAATATCTCGACTGCACCATACGCGAAAGCCTCGTCGCTCTTTGGTGAACATCCATGTGTGCTAGACGCTTGAACAGATATGATAGTTCCATCAGTGCATAGTATTGGTGTTCTCTTAGCCATCAGACTCGCCTCCATACATTCTTAGACTTACCTTCGACTGTGTAACTTTCTTGCCAATTGACAACTAACTCATAGTCACTAGACTTTTTCAGTATTCTGTTCAGTTTGCTAGTAGTCGGTATCTGTTTTAGTGTTGTTTTCTCATTGTTACGCGTGCTTGTCATACTCAAAGCCGTACGCAATTGTACGCAGTTAAACGGTTTACTCGTATCTAATCCACTTCTATCTATTGCATTTAGTATAAACTGTTCGTGTTTATTTATTCTCAACATACTCATTGTAACCACCTCTCATGGTACTCCCCTAGTCCAACTCTAGTGCCTGTTTGGTCTTGCGTGCAAGGTGCTAATACAAACCACCAATCGCGGCAAGGGGAAACAAATCTCGTCAAGGGCCAATCATCTTCCGCGCCTTGAAGTACAACTAACTCATCTGTCCTACGCTTGTATTTTTTATTCAAGCGTTTCAGATTGCATGACTGCAATACGGCTGAACCAACCTGCAAATGTAAGTGACCGTTGGTTAGTAATCGCAAGTGATGCGATGTGATTGTACCTAAACCATCCATCGTCTTCTCATAGAATCTTCCGTTCATACCTTCGTCAACATTGAATCCATGTTCCATTAAGCAATCCATCTTAGCCTCATCACTACGCGGAATGATTAACACCGTTGAATCGGGGCTAACCAAACCACTGAAGACATTGTTCTGCGGGGGTGTGAAATTAAATCCTTCATCTATCCATGCGTCTGCATCATACCTCATCATCAATCACCTCTTCGTTTTCGTTGTATTCACAACCGCAAGTCATGTAACCTGTGCCGTCAACATCCATAGACTCGTCACTGTGATGTTCACCACAGTAGTCACACTCAGTGTAACCTTCAGTCATAGTATAGACATCCTTGTCGATAGTTAGAATGACCGGAGGGAAATGGTCTGCGTCTGTTTCAAACACAGGTCTAAACTTAGCGCGAATAATCTCTCCACCATCGGGGTTGTGACGAACCATGTCAGCAGACATAACACAAAGCAAACCGGAGTCAACACATAGAGAATAGTCTGCGATTCTTACTACGCCGTCGCCACCTAGTCCACTGTTGTAAATAGTAATAGGACCATTGGTTAGCGTAATACTAAGTCCGTTACAATCTATATTACGGTCACCCATTTTTACTAACATCTCATCATAGTATATCTCATCAAGCGCGTAGCATGGGTCACCGATATAGAATGATGGTGTAGGGTCGTGAATAGTATCAGCGAACACACTTACGGGAGACAGAATGTTGAGAGTGTTGTTGTAATGAAATCTCCCTGCTTCTAAATCGCCGTAGTCACCATCGCTTTTTAGTACGACACCATCGACGCAACGATACAAAGCCATGTAGCAAGCGACAATAATGTAGTCGTAATCTTTGCGCGCAGTCTTAGTGAAGGTGAAGTATTTACCATTCGCTGAATGACCGTAACTACAATCACGCGGTATAGCAAACCATTCGTGGTTGCCTTTGACTTGGATTATATCATCTTCTATCACAACTCCCTTGCCTTCCCAATCTTCAGCGATAGTCAAGGCTAGGATTTCATTCTTCAATGACATCCATTCGTCATCAGTAATCTCACGCGGCTCAAGGTATGCGTAGTGTGTGTAACCCATTAGTCCACCACCCAATCGCCACTTTTCCTACCTTCAGCACTAGCAATGTTCGCAGCCATGAAGTTAGCAAGTCCTAACTTATCCACATCGCCCCACTCTTTACGCTGGAAGCGATAGAATTGTTCAACATCCATACCGTAAGGTGCGGCGTATTGGAACTGACCAATCGCAGGGTTGAAGATAGTCGGTGTGAAACTCTTACATGGTTTCGCTTCCATACTACCTCGATGTCCTGTCATGTTCAAGTCGCGTGTGTTCCAAGTCCATCCCCAAGCAGCGCGACAGTGTTCTCCCTTACAAGGGCAGTCACCTAGCATTACAGGTCTGCCATCCATGATGGCTACACCCATTACTCTATCCGGTGACCCTGCAATCTCAATCGCGTTTTGTAACTCGGCTTCACCAAATGTTCTGCCGAGAACTTCCATGCGGTTGTTATCGTTTAGGTCTATTACTTCTTGAACCGCGCGTGTCAGTCCTGTATCTGTGCTTCTATTTTCTGCATTCAATTTCCATTCAGTCATTGTATTAACCTCCCTCTCTTCAAAGGGAACCATGATGTTACTAGAGCCGCAAAACTTCTCGCAAACTCCTAGAATATTATGTGTGCCAACTTTGGCATCCGCTACTTCATTGAAGTGACCGCACTTGCAAGTCCAACCAACAGTCATTGACTCAACTCCATATTGAGAAGGTGCTTCAGATTGATAGACGGGTAAGCGCGAGCGTCAATAGCATGTAATTTAAGCAAGACTATTCTCTCGATGTGTCGAACTGTTACACCGTGATACAAAGCCGCGACTTCAATCCATGAAAGATTGTGGTCGTTAGGTTCTTTGTCATCATCAAGAAGTTGTCGCTGCTTCTTCTCATCTTCTAATGGTTGGAACGCGTCACTGTGATTCATTGGTCGGAACTTAGGGTCAATCTTCTTGCGAAGTAATTGTCGTCCTTCTTCAACTAATTCCTTTACTTCTTCAAGTGGTGACTTGACGGTTTCGCCTTTGCTGTATTCCCTGTTAGGGATAGGGATTTCATCTCCGCTAACATCTTCGGTTATTCCGTTAGGCATGTAGCGAACTTTCTTTCCACACTTCTTCTTGGAAATCATTTCCTTCTTCGCGGCATAGGATAAAGTAGCACCGACCTTATCTTTGCTCAGTGCTTCAGTTCTCTTATGTGCGCGCTTGTGTTTACCGTAGTTTGATTTGGTTCCACTACTGATTCTGTCCCACACTTCATCAACAGTAACGGGTTTACCAATACTAATAACAACGCGTGCAACAAATTGCACTAGGCTTTCTTTCTTAACTTTCTTGAACTTAGTGTTCTTTTTCTGTTTCTTTGGGGGCATATAGTTTCCTCCGTTTCGCTACGCGCTCATCATTCCATGAGCAACGATAGTCGAAGAGGCGGGGGAGGGTGCAATGTTCGGGGATGACAAATGAACAGATGCGGGGATGCAAGATGATGCACCCTCCCCCATATGGTTGAGGTGTTTTTGCTATGCGCTGTGGTTATCCTCAAACCACAAGTGTAATCTTTCTTCTCTCTCCAATAAGGAACTACTGAGTAATCAGTTTGCTTGTGCTTGCACAGTAACCTTCCATGTTTCGTGGAACTCCGGTATCTCACCCATAGGTGTCAAGACCTTCTTCTCAAACTTAGGCTGGTTGTTCACATACTTCTGTGAGCCATCCGCGTTTAGCACAGGCTTACCGTATGGAACCATCAACTTGTCGGGGTTCTCGCTGAACCACTGACCCATTGCTTCCAAGTCATCAACAGGTTGCACTTGAACTTCAAAGATAGGGTTACCTTCGTCGTCTTCACCGACTTGCACTTCCTTAGCCATAGCCTTAGCGTAAGTATCGACTGCCGCGAAAGCAATCTCTTCAAACATGTTGGTGGCTTTGGTGGAACGCTTCATCATAGTTTCAACGCCCTGCTTGTTACCTTTCAGAAGTCTCTTACCATCACTCCAAATTGGATTGTGGGTAATCATTCCCGATACAGTTTGCATAGCGTGGAACATTGTACCTGTTGCTGCCTTGTCTGCTTCAGTGGTTAGCGCAACATAGTCTAGGTCGGGGTTCATCCAACCGGAGTGGACTGTGTTGTATGCGTGACCGCCAAGAATCTTCACCGCGTCTTTGCTTAGGCTAGCCGCGTTGAGCATTGGGTTACCATTGTTATCCTTTGGTAGTTGGTCTAGGTCTGCAACTTGAACTGTAACCTTTGGTTGTGCTACAAGTCCGTGGTTGTTGAACACTGTCATTACCTTGTCAAACATGTTTGCTTCAATCGGCAAGTGTCTGAAGATGTTGGTAGCAATCAAGTTCTTGCGCGACTCAAGCATAGCAGATGTGATTCGGGTAGCGAATGTTTCGG
>Ga0098043_1000427_pt1 | contig 14728 bp, 23 predicted proteins | sample 9B_taG_FD_92581 | JGI IMG/M metagenome (GOLD analysis project Ga0098043, IMG submission 92581) | Marine viral communities from the Subarctic Pacific Ocean - 9B_ETSP_OMZ_AT15188_CsCl metaG | ecosystem: Environmental > Aquatic > Marine > Oceanic | place: Subarctic Pacific Ocean | collected 2015-01-10 | reverse complement strand
GTGCAATTTAAAATCTCATCTACAGAGCAAAAACCTATGACAAAGGTGAAGGGCATGACCGTCTTCAATACTGAAGACGTTGATACTAAAAAACAACCTATGTTCTTTGGTGCTCCTCTAGGAGTTCAAAGATATGATAATTTTAAGTATCCTCAGTTTGAGAATTTAACTAAATCCCAGTTAGGATATTTTTGGAGACCAGAAGAAGTTTCGTTACAGAAAGACCGTGGAGACTATCAAACATTACGTCCAGAACAAAAGCACATCTATACAAGCAATCTTAAATACCAGATCATGCTTGATAGTGTACAAGGCCGTGCTCCTGGTATGGCTTTCTTACCTTACTGTTCTCTACCTGAGTTAGAGGCATGTATGGAGTGTTGGTCTTTTATGGAAATGATTCATAGTAGATCATATACTTATGTGATTAAGAATGTATATGCAGATCCTTCTGAAGTATTTGATACTATTATCAATGACCCACGTATTCTAGAACGTGCTGCTACGGTTACAGGTTCTTATGATGACTTTATTAATGAAGCACAGGGATGGGGTCAAAGTAACTTATGGAAAGACATGGATAAGTCTTTAAACACATCCTTACCTGTCTTAGAAATGAAGGAGGTAAAACGTAAACTCTATCGGGCAGTAGCAAATGTCAACATCCTTGAAGGTATTCGTTTTTATGTCAGTTTCGCTTGTAGTTTTGCTTTTGGTGAACTTAAGCTTATGGAAGGGTCAGCCAAAATTATATCCCTCATTGCAAGAGATGAGAATCAACACCTCGCAATAACTCAAAACATATTAAACAATTGGAGAAAGGGTGATGATCCAGAGATGGTTCAGATAATGAAAGAGGAAGAAGAGTGGACATATCAAATGTTTGATCACTGTGTAAATGAAGAGAAGAAATGGGCAGATTATTTGTTCAAAGACGGTAGTATGATTGGTCTTAATGATAAGTTATTACAAAAATATGTTGAGTGGGTTGCAAACCGTAGATTGAGATCTATTGGATTGAAACCACAATATGATGTTCCAGCACGTAACAATCCATTACCTTGGACAGAGCATTGGATTAGTTCTAAGGGTCTGCAGGTAGCACCACAAGAGACAGAAGTTGAGTCTTATATTGTGGGGGGAATCAAACAAGATGTTAAAAAGGACACATTTAGTGGTTTCAAACTGTAGTTCTTATATAAAATATAAAAACTACTAATAAAATAATGAACGGTAGACTTAAAAAAATTGATATGACTGCACGTCTTGAAAGCATAAAGAAAGGTTTAGAAGAACATTCTTGGTATCCTGAATGGGATGAAAGACAAAGAGGTGCAGCTCAACGTATTCTAAATAATGCGTTAGATGTCCTTGATGAGTATGCCTATTGACTATGAAAATCCGTGGATCTATAATGGGAAAGCTTTTGGGACTAGCGATATTGGGGAGGCTTTTGGGTTTGTTTATAACATTAGTTGTCCTCATACCAAACGTGAGTATATCGGTAGAAAATATTTTTGGCAATTTAGAACTCCAAAAGGCAAAAAACGTAAAGTAAAATCTGAATCAGATTGGAAGAAGTATTATGGGTCTTGTCCAGAACTTAAAGAAGAAATTTTGCGGTTGGGCAGAGAAAATTTTAGTCGAACTATCCTATCTTTACATGGTAGCAAAGGTAAAACCAACTTTGAAGAAACAAAACAACTCTTTGTTAACGGAGTCCTTACCGAAAAACTTGACGACGGAACCCCAAAGTACTACAATAGCAACATACTCTCAAGGTATTTCAGAAAAGACTATTATGGAATCGAAGACGACTGAAGACGTAGTTGCTCATGCTAGAGAATGGGCTGTGGATAAGATAGCGGAAACCGAACTGGTTGGTGATAAGATGGCAATATATGCAGAGTTTGAAGACTGGATTGAGTTAGAGGATGAAGATGATTTGGAAATAATATCAGTTGATATTTTCAAATAATACTATATAATAGACACAAAAAACAAAACATGAAAATTTTTATTGACACTGCCGACTGTGAAGCAATTTCTAAAACTTCTAATACTGGACTTGTTGATGGTGTAACAACTAATCCAACTCTCATTCGTAAGAGTGGTAGAAATGTTGAAGAAGTTTATCAAGAAATAAAAGATATTGGTATCAAAGATATCAGTATGGAGGTGGTTGGTGATAAATTAAATATGATTTCTGAGGGTAAAAGATTACACAAGAAATTTGGTAAGGTTGCTACAATAAAAGTTCCATGCACACCAGCAGGACTAGGTGCTTGTAGAGTTCTCTCAGAGGAGAAAATAAGAGTAAATGTAACACTTATTTTCTCTGCATCTCAAGCAATACTTTCTGCTAAAGCAGGTGCTACTTATGTTTCACCTTTTGTTGGTAGAGTGGATGATAATTCATTCGGTGGTCTGTGTCTCGTAAGAGAAATTTGTAATATATATGAGAAGCAAGGTTGGGAATCTACTAAGGTCTTAGCTGCTTCATTGAGAAACGTTAGAGATGTAGGTAGAGCATTTGAATATGGTTCACACATTGTTACTATGCCACCAACAGTATTTGATAAAATGTACAAACATGTGCTTACAGATGCTGGACTAGTTCAATTCGATAAAGATTGGGAAGATGTTATTAGTAAAATGTAAAGAGTGTAATATTGAAATACAGGGACATCCAACACAAACAAAATCATGTGGATGTCCCAATATGACAACCGTTATAGGAGATAAAGTAACAGCAGTTGATTTGACTAGAGTTATTATGTTAAATTCAAATATTAACACAACACAAAAAGAAAGTCTTACTGCTCAAGATCTTGAATGGCAAGAGCAAAGACGTAAAAGAAAAATCCGCAAATTAGACTTTGAAGTTCGATGACTTTAACACCAACAAGACCAATGACCGAAGAAAAAATAAAAAGCATCTGCTATACAAAAGAAGAAGTGGATGCAATGGTTGCTGCTGCTGTTGAAGAGGCAAAGGAAATTGATCGTCTTTCAATGGAGAAGCATAACCGTGAAGCAACTATCATTAGTATGATTCTTGGATTCACTGCACTTGCATTATTTCTTGATGGATTGCTTCGTATACTTGGTATCATTCCACCGTTTGCTGGTTTGGATGTGAATATTATAGATCAAGTGTCAGAGAGAGTTGTTAGAATAGTTGAGAATGATTTATCTCCTGCGTTAAGTAAGTTATCAAGACAAGCTTGACTTTTTTAGGATTTCCCATTATAATAATCCTGTACACATATCAGACCAATGACTCTGACATCTAAGTTCAAGAAAGACATAGGCACTCTACGTGCTGCTGCCAACAAAGAATTATTTCTTGATGTGAAAAACCCGAAGTTATACAAGAAAGTTAAAAAATATTACGAACGTGAAGAAAATATAGAATTTACTGGTGAACCCCTAGAGGACTATGATATACTAATGAATGTAATCAAAGAAGACCTCCAATCGGTTGAAGCCTAATGAACATTCTCCTTGAAAGATTCCCTTATCGTTATGTTGAGAACGGTACTTTAGAAAACGGTAAACCAGATTTCCGTATCCAGAAGATGGATTCCTATTCTCCTAGATGGAAGGATATGTATCTCTGTGATAATGGAATGCAACTCACTCAAGCTATGGAAGACTTTGAGTACACCAAATGGTTAGATCCTGCTGGTGTTCCTTGCTACACTAAAGACGAAGCAAGAAGTTATGAGTGATGAATTTAGTATTGATATAAACAAGGCATTAGAGAATGCTAAGTCCACTGACCATATAGGTGAGTGGACACCTGATTATCCTACTGGTATTGAATCAGTTAAAGCAGCAGTTGTGAACTGTATTGACTTAGCAGGTTTAGATAAGAAGTTGATGGGTGACATAGCAGATGGTGAGTATACCTCCTATGATTGTTATGATAGTTCTGGTAGACAATATACTAAACTTGTAATAGAGTATGAGAAACCAAAGGTAAGGTAATGAGATTTAAAGCACTTGTACATGTCAGACTTAGAGGATCTGTATCTGATGCTGCTGGTAATGCAGTGATGAATAATGTTCAAAGAATTGCTCCCAAACTTCAACCACATTTGTTGAGGATTGGTAAAGCAATAGACTTCTGGTTTGATGCAGAGACTGAAGAGATAGCAAGAGAGCAGATGGATCTTCTGTCTGATAGAATGCTTTCTAATACCGTGATAGAAGATTGGGAATATACTTTAGAGGAAACCGAAGAGACTGGTATAGGAAACATATCTAATGATAATGCTGGTACATCTAAACATGCTATCTTTGATTGATAAATAACTGCAGAGTTAGTAAATTAATCATGGCTAAAGGAAAAGCATCTGTATCTTCAAGTGGTGCAGCAATGTCAAAGTATGACGTTGAAGTGGAGAAAAGATTGCAAGCATTAGAAGAAAAAGCTCATGATAATTGTAATCATGGTGAGGTTGATGGAGATATTGCTGACAAGGTAAATAAACTTTGGGCATGGTTCCAAGAATACGCATAAAGCATTGACATAAACTATTTTTTTCTGTATTATAACTAAAGACAATTATTAATTATGAGTCAATATAAAAAGACTGCGCTTGTATTGGGTGCAGGTGGTTTCATTGGAAGTCATATGGTAGAACGCTTAGTATCTGAAGGATATTGGGTAAGAGGAGTGGACATTAAGAATCCAGAATACACTATTACATCGGCTCATGAATTTATTCTTGGTGATCTAAGAAACTGGAACTTTGTTCAAAAGGTAATTAGATTCGATGGGTATGGTGAAAATGATGGTGGTAATTTCTATTCAACAGATACTGGAAAGTATCAGTATCCTTTTGATGAGATCTATCAGTTTGCTGCTGACATGGGTGGTGCAGGATTTGTATTCACTGGTGAGAATGATGCAGACATCATGCATAATTCTGCTACCATAAATCTAAATGTTTTGGAAGCACAGAAGCAATTTAACGAGATATATCCTAAGTATAAAGAACCTGCTAATTATACTAAGATATTCTATTCTGGTTCTGCTTGCATGTATCCAGAACACAATCAAGTAGATAAAGACGATCCTAATTGCCGTGAAGATTCCGCATACCCAGCTGCACCAGATTCCGAATATGGGTGGGAGAAACTTTTTTCAGAGAGATTGTACTTGGCTTACAATCGTAATCATGGTATTCCTGTTAGGGTTGCCCGTTATCACAATATCTTCGGACCAAAAGGAACATGGGATGGTGGAAGAGAGAAAGCACCTGCTGCTATTTGTAGAAAAGTAGCACAACTACCAGATGTTGGTGGTGGAATAGAAGTCTGGGGAGATGGAGAACAAACTAGATCATTCTTGTATATTGATGAATGCCTAGAAGCAACTAGAAGATTGATGGACTCAGACTTCATGGGACCAGTGAACATTGGTTCAGAGGAGATGGTCTCTATTATTGATCTAGTCAAGATCACTTCTAAGGTAGCAGGTAAAGCAGTGTCAAGAAGACATAATCTTCAAGCACCACAGGGTGTTAGAGGACGTAATTCAAACAATGATCTAATCAAAGAAAAACTTGGGTGGAATTACACACAAACTCTCGAAGAGGGAATCCGTAAAACATATACTTGGATTGAGGAGCAAGTAAAACAATGCCAATAAGTATGAACATGTTGGGACATCATGGTAGACTTGCTAACCAGATGTTCCAATATGCAACTTTAAAGTCCATAGCAATGAAGCATGGATATGATTATACACTACCTCCAAGTGAGTTTAATGATCCGTATCACGATCATCAACTCTTGGAGGCTTTTGAGTTGGCATCTCTTTCTAGAGATAACGTGAGAATAAATGAAGTTGGTAAAAGACTTGATGAAGGACATTTTCATTTCAATTCAGGTTTATATAAAAACTGTCCTGACAATGTAGATATCTTTGGTTATTTCCAAACTGAAAAGTATTTTAAAGAATTTGAAAAAGAAGTCAAAGATGATTTTACTTTTAAAGAATCTATATTAACTCCAGCAAAAGAATATAGAGAACAAGTTGGTAGTGAAGAAGTCATATCACTTCATATTCGCAGAGGTGATTATGTCAATCAACCTTGGCATCCTTGTCAAACTCTAGAGTATTATGAGGAGGCTTTATCTCAAATACCATTAGTCTATGATAGTTGCTCAATTCCCGTAATTATATTTTCTGATGATCCTAAATGGGTATTAGAACAAAACTTATTTGAATCAGATAGGTTTTATGTATCTCAAGGTAATAGTAATGTATTTGATATGTGTCTCATGACTCTATGTCAATATCATATTATTGCTAATAGTTCTTTTAGTTGGTGGGGTGCATGGTTGTCTGATAGTAAAAAAGTCATAGCACCAAAGCAATGGTTTGGTCCTCCTTTAAGTGAACAAAATGACACTAAAGATTTATTGCCAGAAGAGTGGATAAAATTATGATTGATCTTAGTAACGTAACCTTTATTATTCCATTACGTATTGAGTCTGGTGATAGAATGAGAAATATCATTCTATCTACATCATTCTTACTTAAAACTTTTGATTGTAAAGTTATCATATTAGAAAATGATGAGGATTCAAACTTTACTCGTTGGGCTTTGCCTCAGATAAGAAAGATTGCTCCCACTGAAAATCTTAATTATCATTTTCAAAGGTCTATGGTTAATGATTTTCATAGAACAAAACTGTTAAATGAAATGATCATGATGACAACCACAGATATAGTGGTTAATTATGATTCCGATATCATACTTCCAATAAGTTCTTACGTAGAGGCAAAAAGATTAATAGACAATAAGGAAGCACATCTAGTTTATCCATATAGATTTGGTGAGAAAGGAGAACGTAAGGTCGTAATAGATCATTCTTGTGTTGATGAGGATGACTTAAATAAACTTTTTGATTTTCCTCTTGTTAGAAAATTTATCTCAGAATTTAAACCTGAAGTTCTTGATGAATCTTACATGTATGCACAAAATGTAAATGGAATTGGGTGGGCAGAGTATGGTATGTGTCAGTTCTTTAATACTCAAGCATATAAAGATGGTTATCTAGAAAATGAAGGATTCATTGCTTATGCACCAGAGGATGTAGAGAGACATTTTCGTTGGAGTATGCTAGGATATGATATAAAAAGAGTTGATAATCATGCGTATCATTTAGAACACATGAGAACTGAAAATTCTTGGTTTAATAATCCGAGGATGCAACAGAACAATGACTTGTGGGATTATTTAAAAAATCTTACTAAACAAGAAATTGAAGAGTATTACAAAAAGCAACCATACTTGAGGAAGTATTCATTATGAAATGGCACTTAGTTACATATGCTGACAGTAATTTTAAAGAGCAGCAAAAATTCCTTAACAAAGTACATAAGAATAACTTTGATGAGTTTCATACTTATGATAGAGAATGGTTAGAGAAGACAGATTTTTATCAAGAGAATAAGAAACTATTGGATGAAGAGAAAGGTGCTGGATGGTGGTTATGGAAACCATATGTTATCTTAGAAACTTTAGAAAAGGTATCAGAGGGAGACATTGTTGTCTATTGTGACTGTGGTGACATGTTCTCACCTGGTTTAAAGGAATATGTTTCTAAAAATGTTGGTGAAGAAGACCTTTCACTTTTACTTCTAGGTGGTCACCCTAACAGACAATACACAAAGAAAGATTGTTTTGTTGGAATGTCTTGTGATGATAGTGATTATTGGGATTCTACTCAATTAGAGGCAGGATTTATGGTATGGAAAGCATCTAAAGACTCCATAGCAGTGGTTGATGATTGGTTAAACTGGTGTCTGCAATCAGAGGTCATGAATGATGAACCTAGTACCTTAGATAAAGATGCAGAAGATTTTAAAGAACATAGGCATGATCAAAGTATACTAACTAACATTGCTATTAGAGAAGGGTTGTCTGTTGGTGGTCCTGAATATAGAAATTTTATTGAATGTGACTATGATTATTGGTATGAAAGAAATGAGAAACAAGGATTTCACATGGGACGTGAGATTGATTCCTTTTTGCTGAGTATTAAAAATGCATAGTATTATTCTTACAGTTCATAATAAAGGTTGGTTGATTGGTGATGTTATCAAACGCATCAGAGAAACCACCGTGGGTGAATATGAACTGATTGTAGTTGTTGATGGGTGCTCTGATAATAGTGAAGAGGTGGTGAAAGAAAGTGTTCAGGGAATGAAGAACTACACCGTATTATTTGCTGATGATGTTTTTGAAACCAAAGCAAATAACTTTGGATTGAAGCAAGCAGTGGGAGATAAGGTCATTATTGTTCAAGATGATATGCTCATCAATGAAGTAGGTTGGAATCTGAGAATGGAAAAACCTTTCTTATCATTTGATGATGTGTTTGCTGTCACTGCTAGAACAGCACATAATTGGGAATGGAATCCATACAATACTCATGGTGGTATGAAGGAGGATTTAGACAATTGTTGGTGTGATATTTGCAATCATACTAATCATGCTGATAGGAGAAACACACCAAGAGATATATTTGCAGTAAGAAATAGTATCAATCGTGGACCTATGATGATAGATCATGAAGATCTAAAAACAATGGGTTATTTTGATGAAGAGTTTGCACCTCAAGATATGGATGATCATGATTTGATGTATCGTATGAATAAAAAATTAGGTAAAGTGTGTGGTTGTTATTGGATTGACTTTGAATCAAGAGATGAATGGGGTGGAACCAGAGTGAAGGGTGAACCTGCTCCTTGGTTATTGAAAGCAAATCATAAAAATATGAAATTGTTCTACAATAGACATAAAGATATAATCCACTACAAGGAACCACTCATAGACAACAGAACTTTAAAATAATGTACCAAGCACTACCAGATTTTTTACACATCAAAGATAGTCCTGTAGCAGGTCAGGGCATATTTGCCAAAGATGATATTCCAGAGGGTGTTGACCTTGGTATGACTCATCTTAACGTATGTGGTATCATATACAGAACACCTTTAGGTGGTTTTGTGAATCATAGTGATGATCCCAATTGTGTGAAGTGGGAGGAAAATCAAAGATATTATATGAAATCTATTAGAACGATTAAAAAAGGTGAAGAGTTGTTTCTTAAGTATTCTTTCTATAGTGTAAAATGAAAAAGAAATTATCTAACGTTGATATCGTATCCATAAATTGTGTAGATCCAACTTCATCTGCTCACGCAATTTATTATTCTAGAAGAAATATAGAATTTGGTAAAAGTATTCTTATTACACATGAAGATATAGATCTTGATGATATTGAACTACATAGATTAGATAAATTGGATTGGAATGGATACAATGATAGAGTATTAAATTTAAAAGAGCATACAAATAATGACTATGTGCTTCTGATACAGGATGATGGGCATGTAGTTAACCCTATGCAATGGACTGATGAATTTTTAAATTATGATTATGTCGGAGCACCTTGGCCTTTTGAAGACAGTTGGGTAGAGAAACAACCAGAAAAACTAAGACCTTATCTTAGAAAGAATTTTCCTAAGAATAGAGTTGGTAATGGTGGATTCTCATTAAGAAGTAAAAAATTCTTAGAGTTTTCTTCTCAATATGATTCGTGTGATGAATGGGGTGAAGATATATTTCTATGTAATATAAAATATGATGAAGCAATTGCATATGGTATAAAGTTTGCACCTTTTGATCTTGCTGTTAAGTTTTCTTATGAAAATCCTTTGATTGAATTAGGAGATCACTGGGATAATTTCAATACAGAATTCTTTGGTGGTAGACATTTTGGATGGCATGGTAAAAATTTTTCAAACACACAAGAGTTAATGGATCTTAAATACTTAACATGAAAATATTAGTAACAGGGACTGCTGGATTATTGGGTGCTAATTATGCAAGACATCTTCTTGCTAATGGACACACTGTTATTGGAATTGATAATCTATCAGGTGGATTCAAAGCATTTGTTCCCAAGGATGATAATCTTAAATTTTACAAAGTAAATTTAGAGAATCGTAAAAAAATATCTGAAATATTTGATAAGGAAGATCCAGATGTTGCCTTTCATTTTGCTGCTTATGCAGCAGAAGGTCTTTCACCTTTCATAAGAAATTTTAATTATCGTAATAATGTAATATGTTCTGCTAATATTATTAATGAATGTATAAACCATAATACTAAGATGGTATTTACATCTAGTATGGCAGTGTATGGAGGACAAAAACCACCATTTACAGAAGATTTAAGACCTCAACCTATAGATCCATATGGTGTTGCAAAGTATGCTGTAGAATGCGATTTAAAGCAGGCTGCAGAGCAGTTTGGTATGAGATATAATATAGTAAGACCACATAATGTTTTGGGTAAATATCAAAATATTTGGGATAGATATAGAAACGTAATTGGAATATTCATTCGTAAGTCTATAAATGGTCAACCTATTCTTGTCTATGGTGATGGTGAGCAGACAAGAGCATTCTCTGATATCAAATATTATATGGAACCATTTGATAAATTGTTAGATGATTTTGATGGTGAAATATTCAATATAGGTGCTGATAAATATTTTACCATTAATGAGGCAGCAGAAACAGTAAAAAGAGTTGCTGAAAGATACGGATATGACACTACCATAGATCATGCTGAAGCAAGACATGAAGTTAAACATGCATACTGTAATCACAATAAAGCAAAAACTCTTTTGAAATTTTCTGATCAAACAGAACTCGAACCATTGATCGATAGTATGTTTGGTTGGGCAGTTAAGCAACCTAATAGGAAGGTAAAAGACATGCCTTACGAAGTAACCAAAGACATTTACGATTATTGGAAATGAAAATTGAAGTATTTTTAAGACAGTGTTATCTGTCTCCTAACGCATCATTACCTAATAGACACAGACCACCTTGGTTTGATAAGGTAAAAATATTTAAGAATCTTAAGAAAACTATTGATCCTAAGTTAGCACATTTGAATATAGTATATGATGAACACTTTGGATCTATCAGTGATACCTTTTTGAAGGATGAGGAGAATGTAGAAATTATTAATTGTGGTAATGAAGCAGGTAGTTTCTTAGCAACTCTTGATATAATAGAGAGTAGGAACTATGATGATGATACTATCATCTATTTTCTAGAGGATGATTACTTACACAAGGAGGGATGGTGCGATGTCTTACTTGAAGCGTTTAGTTTACCCATTCAATACGTATCATTATATGATCATTTGGATAAGTATATTGACAGTGGATATAATGATCTCGTTTCTAAGATCTTTGTAACCAAGACTTGTCACTGGAGAACAACTCCATCTACATGCAATACCTATGCTGGTAGGATGGGTCAGTTTAGACAGGATATGGGTATTCACAGGCATTATAGTGCTGCATCTTCTGATGGAATATCAATGGATCATGCTAAGTTTGTGGATCTTGGTCATCATGGTAGACTATTAGTCACTCCAATGCCTGGTATGGCAACTCATTGTGATCATTTACAATCACCTACAGTGGATTGGGAATCAATAAATGAGTGATGTATTTTTGAAAGCTTTTCATGGTGGGTTGGGAGATAGTTTACAGTTCTCTACCCTCCCAGAGGAGTTTGCTAAACAACAGGGAAGGAAAACATATATCGTTCCTGATGCTCCTTTTAGAAACCCAGAGATCTATGATCTAGTGTGGGGAAAGAACCCTTATGTTCTAGGAATGAAAGAAGGTAAGTGGAATGCTGGTGACATACCAGAGATACCTTATAGTAATATACTTGGTAATACAATATCTAATTGGGAAAAGTTTCATGGATTAGAACCAGTCAACAAGTATCCTAAAATTTACTATGAACCAGAAAAACATAAGGATATAAAGGATGTTTTTATTGTTGACTTTTCATCTATAAGTATTGACTATGATAAGGAACAACTTAATAGAATATTTAATGATGTAAAGAAAGAATTTCCAGATAAGAAATTTTTATCTGTATCTTTTCAAAACACTTTGTCTAATGACAAACATAACATATATGACCTTGGGTTTGATGGATATATAGAAATTGAAAACATCTTTAGGTATTGTGATTTGATTTCATCAGCACATGGTATACTGGCTCTTAGTAGTGGAGCAAGTCATTTGAGTGCTGCTCTCATGAAATATTCACCAAATCTTAAGAGTATTTGTGTTATGCCAAAACCGTGGTATAATAAACATAAAGATCGTGGAATGTTTTTGTTCGACACAGTGGAGTATTTAATTTACTAATATGAAGTTTTTAATCACTGGAATCACTGGATTTGCTGGTCCTAATCTTGCCAATTTCATACACACAACAGGTAATGAAATCTATGGATTGATTCGTAGCACCAATGGAAGAGAGAATGATATTAGAGATATTGTTCCTGACGAAGTATATAAAGATATAAAATTTATATACTCTGATCTTACCAACTACAGAGTATTACAGAACGTATTTAAGGAGCACCAGTTTGATGGTGTGTTTCATTTGGCAGCACAATCACATCCTCCTTCTAGTTTTGTAGATCCATTAGGAACATTCAATGATAACATAATTGGTAGTGCAAACCTTATTCAGGCAATTACAGATCATCAAGAAAATTGCAAGTTGATGTTCTGTTCTACATCTGAAGTCTATGGTAATGTTGGTATTGATGAACGTAAGATTAGATGGGATGATCCTTTAGTTCCTGCTAATCCTTATGGTGCATCTAAGGCAGCAACAGATTTGTACATGCAAGAGAGAATCATCAATGGTAAACTTAATGGATTTATCACTCGTGCATTCTCACACACTGGTCCTAGAAGAGGAAAGAATTTTTCTATTTCATCCGATGCGTTTCAGATTGCTCGTATGATGAGAGGGATGCAAGATAAAGAACTCTTGGTTGGTAACTTGAATAGTGTTAGAGTTGTGATGGATGTTAGAGATACAGTAAGATCATATTACTTAGCAATGGTATCTCCAAAAGTTAATGGTCAGATATTTAATGTTTGTGGTGACACTCCACGCAAGATGCAATTCTTTACTGATAAATTGATAGAATTATCTGGACTTACTGATGTGGTTCAAAAGATACATAAACCATTCTGGAGACCGCATGATATTCATTATCAGCATGGTGATTCTTCTAACTTGGTTGAATTGACTGGGTTCTCTGAACAATATGATATTGATGAAACTCTTAATGACTTATTGAAGTATTGGTATGACAAACTTGGATAAGAACAAAGCAGCATTTAAACTGAAGAATTTTGGACCAGTTTATTGCATCAATCTTGATGGACAACCTGAAAGATGGCAACACTTAGAATCTCAATTAAAGTATTGGGAGGTAGAAAACTACGAACGTATCTCTGCCTATGATGGTAGAGAAGATGATCTGAGTGATATTATTGCTGGTAAGTATCCAGAGATGATGTCTTCTGGTGAGATAGGATGCACCACATCACATCTGAAAGCATTGAAGCATTTTTTAGATACTAGTGATGCTCCTTATGCTGTCATCATGGAAGATGATTGTGATCTTGATATAGTTAAGAATTGGAATTTTACTTGGAATGATTTTATATCAAAGGTTCCTTACTGTTGGGACGTAATACAATTAGCAATCATTTGTACAGGTGATATAGTAGTTCCTATTCATAATAGATTCGTTAATGAATTTTCTACTGCATGTTATATTATCACTAGACATCATGCAGAAAAATTAGTTAGGTATCATTGTAGAGGAGGGTATACTGGTAAGCAGAAGTATAAGTTAGATCAGAATATTAAACCAAGGGCAGTTGCAGACGATTTAATCTATAACTCAGGGTGTACTTATTCTGTTCCTTTACTTCTTTATAGAATAGCATTAGGATCTTCTATTCATCCAGAACATGTCGATGCATTTCATCGCACTAGTCATGATGGCATCAAAGCATTTTGGGAACAACAGGGAGCCAATATATCATTGGATGTAATAACTGATTTTGATCCTTATCGTGGACGGATATCCGAACCAACTCCCCCTCAACAACCTACTTGACAAATCTTAGAAGTTATTAGTATAATAAATACTAATACAAAGGACTCGAAATATCGTAACCCTGTGTAATGTAAAGTATCCCATGTCGGGGATGCTATCATCCGCAGGGTTTTCCCTTGCGAGATAAAATAAAAAAACATGTCAATCAAATCAACAATCGCAGCACTAGCTGCATCACCTTTCCTATTCGCTGGAGCCGCTTTTGCTGGTCCATATGTGAATGTTGAGGCAAACGCATCATATCCTGATGGAGAGTACAATGGTGCTACAACTGATATCCACTTTGGATATGAAGGAACTGCTGGTACAGAAGGTAAGGTTGCTTACTATGTACAAGGTGGTCCTGCATTCACTCACACAGAGAGTACAGACGATACAGAAACAGATCTATCTGGTAAGGTAGGTGCTTCTTTCGCAGTTACTGATGCTACATCACTTTATGGTGAAGTATCTGGTATCACAGCTGAAGATTCTACAGGTGACGATATTGTTAACTGGGGTGGTAAAGCAGGAGTTAAGTTCACATTCTGAAAGAAAACTGTTACTGAACCAGTAACAGAGGACTAAATAAGATTGAGACATCGTTCGTGCGGTCTCTACAATCGGAACTTACAAGAGGGTGCTTGACACCCTCTTTTTTTATGCTATAATATATTTGTTGAGTTG
>Ga0098043_1000424_pt1 | contig 14768 bp, 8 predicted proteins | sample 9B_taG_FD_92581 | JGI IMG/M metagenome (GOLD analysis project Ga0098043, IMG submission 92581) | Marine viral communities from the Subarctic Pacific Ocean - 9B_ETSP_OMZ_AT15188_CsCl metaG | ecosystem: Environmental > Aquatic > Marine > Oceanic | place: Subarctic Pacific Ocean | collected 2015-01-10 | reverse complement strand
ATCTGAACCACTGTTTTCTAATACAAATCCATAATGTTTCCAATCATTAAGTGTGTCAATTGATAAATCAGTACCAACTGATTGTTGGAATACACTGGTAGAGCCAGATTCGACGGTAATCAGCCAAGGTGTTGAACCACCAGCAGTGCCATCAAGTTCAACGGTAATTCGACCGTAATGCGCACTGGAGCTAAGTTCATTGTTCCATATATCTGCAACTACCTGTTTTTCTGTCAGTGAGGTTGCTAGGGAGCCAGTTTTCGCCCAGAACTCAATTGTAACACCATCATCAAAATTAGATCTAAGATTAGATGTTCTTGTTCCCGAGCCGTAATTAGAAGGATATCCATTATCGGTGTATATATCTTCATCGTATATATTACTATATTGAAACTTACTATCAGTTTCATTTGGGATTAATGTTTTAATCTTAGCTGTTTGGCTTATTGAATTTGGCCCAGCTTTGAAAGTAATATATTCATTTGTACTAGGAGAACCATAGCCGCCGTTTCTAGCCGTTGCAGTTCCCCAAGATGTTGGTGAAAAATTCGCATATCCAGTTGTTCTAGGATATCTCACATTAAAAATGTATTTTTCAATATCTAAAGATTTGTTGTAAAACTCTGTTAACTCAGCTTCTGAACCATCGTAAGGATAGAAATTAATAATCCTAGAGATTGCACTATCGTAATATAATCTAGCAGAACCAAATTTAGCAAAGTTTGATGGTTCTGAATAATCAATTTGTGGCAAGAATGAATCTTGTTTTAGTTTTTGGGCTCTTACATTTCTTGATGATTCTACTTCAGAAAATGCATCTTTTTCGTTATTTGCTGGTAAGTAATTTCTGGTAAATAAGTCCTTAGTACTCATCTTCTAACACTCTGAATTTAAATATTTTATCTTGCTCTGTCCAAGAATCTAGCTCTTCGTCATAAAAAGCAAACTTAAATCCATATTCATATCCGGGATCTAGAAGTTTCATATCAACATTGAAGTAGTTGCCTGACACATCGTAGGACATACCGGTAGCAAAATCACTTCCGGTATTGTGTGGGATAGCTTCCAAGGCATCTAAAATTCTAAAAACTCGATACGACGAACTTACAATTGGATGATGAGGTGGATTCTCCTTCGCTTTAGTGTAAATAGTTGGAGACCAATTTTTATTTCTTATATACAGGTTGAATCTAGCATTCTCGTTTTTAGCATATTCATTACGCAAGTTGGTTATATTAATGAAATAACTCTTTGTGTTTACTGCAAAAGAACTTGCTTGACTCTTAGGTATAATTGAGCCTGTAAAATATTCTAGTGACGTGGCAGTTGCGTGTTCGTTTTTCATAGAACCGCTGTGCCATACATCATACAAAGTGCTTATAGGTGTATCTGAAGAAGTGACAGCGATTGAGCAGCTATAAATACCAGTTGAAACAAAGCCGCCAGTTATACTAGTTGTGCCATCGTATAAGATGAGTTTTGAACCAGATGGCTCTGTATTATCTGCCGAGCCAGAATAAAGGCTAACCATAATTGAGCCGGTTGTCCCAATTGATGGTATATTCGCTAATCTACCTCTAATGTAGTTGTACAAGTAAAGTGTGTTTAAGTTATCTTCGCCGCTAGCTAACGAACTACTATAATAAAAATCACCGCGGTCATCTCTAGTAATATTATTCCAGCGCGCTTCGATTACTGGTCTCTTAAAGAAAAATTGACTTCCTCTAGCAAAAAACCTTTTTGTATAATAAGATTTAGTAGAGCCGCTTGGGTTATATATGACTGACTGCTTTGTATCTGCAGGATCTGGTAACCTAGGGGTTCTTTTAGTGACGGTATCAAGGGCGCCTGATATATAAGCTTCTTGACTTGCAGATAGTGCAATCCCAACACCGTAATTAGAGTATGTGTTATCTAACCACTGCTCAACGAGGGGTGTTATATTAATTTCCAGATCTTCAAGGCCGGATTCGAATCTTTGCTTAAAAATATGAACTTCTGTGTTTACATCTGCATTTGGTACTGATTGTGTGTGGTAAGAGCCACCTGCCAATAAAGTACCGTTAATATCAGTCCAAAAAGCCGTGTTAGATGATGACATCCAGTTAGAGCCTTCGTTACCATTTGTTAAGTCAGTATAAGAACCTAAATCTAAACCGACTCCTTCCTGCCAAGACTGTGAAACCGCGTGTACAACAATGTCCAATTTTCTAGGTACAGTTCTAGAGGTTTCCGCATTAAAAAGACGAAGATAAAAATTTACTGAACCTGAATCCGGTAAATTTCCCGATGATCTGTCAGAGGCAATACTTGTTGTCGGAAATTTGACAAGTATTCTAGATAACTCTTGAGAGCCACTTGCTTGTCGTCCATATACAGAATAAGTCTCCAGTATGTCAGCCATTCCAGTGTTTGCACCGGTGCCTCTAGTTTGAAGATTATTTTGAAATGTGTTAACGATTGTGTTATCGGCGTCGGCCAGATATTTTTTGATAGGCATTATCTAAGTTTTCCTACTATGTCCACTTCTGGGAATTTCAACTCTAGCACTGCATTATTTGGGACGATTAGCTGTGAACCATCTCCCGATAAGTTGCTGTTGATGTCAATCGAAGAGTTAGAATAATCAGCACCTGTCTTCATAAAGATTTTAACTGACAGTACATCCAGAACACCGGGAACATCTTTTAAAATTTTATAAATGTCACTTATGTACAATGATTCTCCAATAAAGTGAGTTTTACTGTAATTTTCTTTCAGAGCAGCAACGCAAGAGTCTAAAACAATAAATTTGTCAGAAGCTTCTTGAGAGCGTACAACAAATTCAATACCATAATTTAATATATAAGGATCTAATATATCTACAGTATCATTAATCATTCTATACTGATTCATCCAAGTTTTTAAGTTGTTTTTAATTGAAGAATTAGATTTTACCAACTTTCCGTCTGTCCCTTCAGAGATGACATATAAGTTAAGATTTCTTTTTTGTGAATTCGGATCTTTCTGAACTGATACTCTTTTAATAGAACCAAATTTTGGAGGCATTCTATAAGCCATATTTTCATAGTCTGTCTGAGTAACAGCACGGTTCTGAGTCGGAAAGGTATCATATATTCTTTGTTTAATTTCGTCAGACGAAGGAATTGTAACATCACCTACAATTGGCTCTTCGTTAGATACATCTAATGAATTTTTAACAGTCTGTAAAAGTGTGTTACTTAAATTTTGTTGATCAAGAAATTCAAAACTTGCAAAGTTAATTGAATTTAATTGATTTGTTGCAACATTAGAATTAATTGGATTATTGCTTCTATAAGTTATAATAAGTTCAGTGTTAGATGGAACAATGCCGAAACTTTCATTTTCTGATAATCTACTAGGATCGAATGTTGTGGTGGTTACATATGTTTTACCGTAAACATTTACAGCGACATTCTGTGGGTTTTCTACAACATCTGTCTCGTTGAATCTTCCGCTACCAAATTGTAGTGTCGTTGAGTTTCTGTCGGTGAAGGAAGTAAACTTTCTTGACACTAATAATGGCTTTATAATAGAAGGCACATTATCATTTTTAAAATTTGGATTAGATATTTCTTTAAATATAACATCTTGTGCTAAAAAATCTACCTCATAGTATTGATTTCCATCTGAATCATAGACAGAAATAATTTCTGAAATATTATCTGTATTCAACGTAATTTGTTTAAATTTTTCATAGGCACCTATTGTCACTCTTTCTTGTCCAAACTGACCCGAGACAACGTTACCATAAGCCTTCACACCATAGAAGGTAGGTGCACCAGTAGTAGAATCATTACGAACCGCTACAAATAAATTTCTTTGATCAGCAAAATCAACATTTTCAGTTAATATGAAACTTAAATCGTTATTAGCAGTAAAAGTGCTGCCTCTTTTCAGTATTGGTAGGTAATCTCTATCTGGACCAATACCCACAGTAGAGGCTGGGACAGTAATATAAAGCGCCACTTTGCCGTATGTTGAAGGCCGGCCCGTATATCTATAACCTAATGCTCTACCGTGACGTACAATATTACTAAATTGGTAGGCTGTATCTAAAAATGATTCATTTACATTATAGTCTAAATAAAATGAAAGCTGGTCACCAACATAGGAGACTGCATCTATCATCATTGAGCCAAATGACCCTTCACTAAAATCTTGGAAACTATCTGGATAAAATCTCTCTGCTATTTCCAGCAGGTCTTGTTGAATAGAAGAAAATTCTCTATTTGTATAATTTATCGGTAAAAGTTTTTTTTGATTTTTAGACATTGTAAATCCTCAATTTAAATAGTGAATTGAAGCAAATCTTTCACTCCAATATCAGGTATAGAGTATTCTATTTTTATAATTAAACTATTCGGAGCAGATTCAACCGGCAAGAATGACATTTGTATTATGTTGACAATTGGAAGATAAATTGAGGTTTGTTCAAGTATATCATTTTCAATATTTGCAAAGGTTGATTCGTCGTAGTTACTGAATAAGAATCGATTCATACCGACGCCATATTCCGGTGTCATAACTCTTTCACCTTTATTGGTCAGAAGCAGCATTTTAAAATTTTGCTTTATTAATTGTCTTAATGAGCTTATGGTTTTGAATCCATCAGCACTGTCTCTAACAAGTGGTAATTTAATAGCTAATGATGACATTTTGTTTTCTCGCTTAAGTAAATATTATCAATCCTGTTTTTTACAAAGTTGTCCTTTACTATTATACGGGTTTGGTCGTATTTTTCTACGTTTCCACCAAGGAATAGCTTGGCCGCCGGGAAGGGGAGTGAAGCGCTTCTTAACAGTATTTAAGAATTGATCACCAGAGCCGGGGCCACTTAAGTCCTCAACTTCAAATTTTCTTTTTCTGTAATATGGTCTAAAGATTTTCTTTGCACGACGAACGGATTTTCTTAAAAGAATTTGATCCCACTCATCCCACTTCTTAAAGAATGGGCTTGCAAATAATTTATTTCTATCTTTTTCGTTTGCCCATCCGGGTGTATAATTTGGTACCCCGAGCGAGGAGACACGGACACCCGGTTTTTCAAAAATGTCCCCTGAAAACATATCTTTCTTGCTAACAGTAAACTCTCCAATGGAGGGAAGGAACGCCATATCTGTGTATATAGCAACCACAGACAAAGCTTTTTTCATTGAGAATATGTAATCCACAATTAGTCTAAATTTTTGATCATCTCTAAGATTATCTAACAAGCAAAGTAATAATTTACTATTAGCCCTAGGGCCAACATATTCAGATACCGGTAGATCTAATGCATTTAAGGTAACTCTGGTAATTTCAATTTTTGAGTCATCATTCAACATACCAAATTCTAAAACATGTTGCACATCTAAATCACCATCAACTCCAACTGGTCGGCCTTCATCATTGTTTACGAATTCAAAAGTACCCGGATAATAGTCAGAAATGTTTCCAACTTTTAAATTTCTAATTAAAGTTTCAGCTTCAGAGACACTATATTCAGTATTTTCAATTAAAACATATTTTTTAAGGTAAAACTTTTTATCACTAGCAAAACTAACCGTTGTATCAACATCTCCAAAACTATCAGAAATTATATCCCCATCATTGTTTTTTGCTCTAACAACCACATTATTAGCAAACGGAACTAAAACATCGTGTGGTTCTGAAATATGGTATTCTCCCACCATAAAAACTTGATTTCCATTTTCATCAATATGAACGTGATAATCCCCCACATACGGTTTACCAGATGGCAAAGCAAATAAATTACCTGTTGTGTATCCACTACCATTCTCAATTGCAGCTTCTAGTTCCGTGTTGTCAACTTGTTCGACAAAACTAACAGCATTTTGTAATTTTAAATTCTGGGCACCTGCAACTAAGTTTTGCAAAAAGTAATAATCAGTCTCAACGACTTGAGATTTAAAACCAGACTTTTTCAAATTATCTCTGAATAAATCTGAGATAAAGCTTAACTGTTCTTTTACTAATTCAAGCAAAATTATTTTTGCATCTTCTTCTACTTGTTGAATCGCTTCTAAATTCTTTTCTTCTCTATAACTCTTTAGAGTTTGAAAGTTTGATTTTTCTTCAGGTGGTGCATTTATTAAATCTTTTTTATCAGGATAATCATAATTTTCTTGTAATTGATTAATTTTTTCTATAGCATTCTGAACAGCTAGCGGTACATTATCTGGAGTTATTGACTCGTCTAAATCATCATCAAGTCTACGACTATACAACTGAACACTTTGTTCCAAAAATGCGTACCAAAATTCATCATCTTTGAATGGGCTCAAAAAGTTCCCACCAGATGCCTTACAAGCCTCTTCCATCGTTTCAATAATATAAGAAGCATATATATTGCTATAATTTTCAGGGAATTTAGGCTCAAAATTTATAAACACTGGTAATGATTTCATAAAGTGTGTACTAGCAAAAATTCTAATTAATGCAGTTATCAATCCCTCTAGACCAGCACGACCCGGACGAGTGAGAATTCTGTTAAATGGCACTTCGGAAATGCAGTCAGGATCAGACTTCAATCGCTCATCTTCTGGTATTCTAGGATATGCATTGTCAATTCTTGATTGGATATCATCAAAAGCTATAAGGTTAGTATCTCTAGGTTTGCAGGGCGTATATTCAGGGAACATTAAATTAACGGCCCCCAGCCATCCTTTGTTAGTTAAAGGCTTAATATACAAAGATGGAGACAAATAAGTTTGGCCAAATTGTGAAGGATCTAAATATGTAATTCTAATATTGTCTGGCTTGGATTTATTGTTGAAAGCATCTCTAGATATTCCTAATAATGTATCAGTATTGTTTACAGGACGGCTAGAGCCATCAATTCGACGGCCTTCATCATCATACTCTGGAAGTCTGAAATTTTCGTATAGTATAAAGTCCCCTTCTGTATATCCGCCCAGCGGATCTTGGTATGGAGCATATTCAGCAGTAAGTTCAATACCATAATCGAAATCAGCGGATGTTAAATCATCAAACTCAGCGCCATAAAGCCAAGCACCACTTTCGTCTTCATTATCTGCTACTGTCTGTCTTATTATGTTGTAAAGATCAGTATTTATGCTATCATAAAGAGTGTTGCAGGTGCTCTCACCAAGTCCTGTTAAGTCCATAAGTGCATATACTTGTGGGGATTTGGGTTTTCTCAATCCATAAAATGTTTCAAATAAGTTTGGATAAGTTGACTCATTAACATTAACATTATCTAAAGTATCATCAATTGCAAAAAATTCATACTTACGATATCTTAAAATATCCCCAGTGTTTTCTGATACATCTGTAACATCTTCTTCGCCTTTATCTAACTTTTCTTCTACAGAAGAGCTAGATTTTGCTTCCGTATTGATAGCATCTTCAATTTCAATCCTAATATTATCGTTAGGTAAATTGTACATACCTTGCCTGCCAAGCGAATCCACTTCCTGTATGTCAGAATAATACGTCTTCAAATCAAACCCATATGAATAATCGCCCGTTGAAGGTCGATAACCCTTTGCGTTATCTTTAAATTTTAAAGTTATATCAGGATTTCTTTTTCGAGCGGCGCGTGTAACTTCAACCATAGAATTAGGGTAATCTACAACAAATGAAACATTGTAACCAAAATCTTGAATATCAGTTAAATTAACATCTGTATCGAAAATGCCATCAAAACCTAAATCTTTGAACGTTCTTTTGAACACCTCTTTTTCAGAAGGGCTGTTTTTTGATACAAAATTGATATTTAAATCATTTGCACCTTCGATATTGGCAAATTGATATTTTAACCACTCAGCAACATAATATGGATATGCACCTCTTTGTGCCTTAATTTTAGATACACTAAGGACATCATCATTCTCGTCTTCAAACTGGTTTGGTATATAAAAATCAACAAATCTATTTGTATTGTATACTTTACGTTGATGAGCAGTGTAGGGATTTGCCATAGTGTCTGATAAAACCATATTGAAAAATCCCCAATCATCGTCGGAACCAAACAGCCCACCATTACCAAGCATATCGTCAGTAAAAGCTATTTTAAGGCTTTCCATATCACCTTTTAGGGCACCGGTGGTAGTTTTTATGGACTCTTCTGGTTCAAAGGGCAACAATCCATTTTCACAAGCCGGATCGGAAAAAATAGGTGGCATAGAGTTTTCAAGAGCAGAACCAATACCCTCGTTTAATACTTGACCTAAGTCATTCAAGTTCTCCAGTATTTGATCTCGGGCTCGGCGATTTTGTTCTTTGCATTGTTCTGGAGACATTCTACCTTCGAGAAGGTCGCATCTAAGTGCTTCGTAATCAGCTAAAGATTCCTCAGTTGCACAAAGTGTGGGATTCATTGGCAAAGCAAGTTCATCAGAAACCATAGATAAAGCATCTCTTAATTCTTGTTGTGTTGCGGCAGGAATAACATTTCCAATATTGTTTATCATTTGCTCAATAGATGATTTATTTGGCAATGCACCTCTAAATTCTTGGTAATCAGTATCTAACAAGCCATCAAGAATTTCAACCTGATCAGGTGATGGGCCGTCAAGAAACATTGTTAAAGATTCTTCGCGATTACTACTGTTAATGAAATCACCGAATAAACTGATAGTCCTTTCTGGATCTGCGAAAGCAGCACCACCGACACCAAAGTTTTCCATTAATCCCAGAATAGTATCGTCAATTGTCTCATCTGAGGCATCTGGTCCACATATGGTTTCTCTAATTATTTCTCTAACATTTGCGTTGCCAGAGATTAGCCCTGCGCCAATTTGGCCGGCTGTTTCTAAAGCTTTACAGATGGCATCACCAATTATTTCACATATTTTTGCTAAGATTAAAATCGTAACTCGCATTATTATACAAAGGACTAATTTTTTTAATGCTTCAAATATGGCTGCTAAAATATCAGTTAGTTTTGGAATGTATAAGAATGGGTTTTCCCACCTCGGAAAAGTAATTGGTTTAACATTTCTACAAAAAGGCAATTGTAAACTCTTAAAGAAGTCGTCAAAACCCGGATTAAATAATGGTGGTGTAGGACAATCCAAAAGCGCTATTATACTTGCGATTAATTGAGCGCCGGGGAATCGATTTAACATATCTAATAGACTGAGATAATCATCTTGATACGCTTCCATAAATGCCTCAATATAAGCATTTAAAATAATATTGTTTGATTGGTAATTATCACCAAGAGGTGCTTGTAATTTTTGCCCTATAGTACGTCTTTCCTTTTGTTTCGAAGACGAATTATATGGCGGTGGGGAAGCCTTCATATTTCCATAGTTGTCGGCGCGCTTATTGCTGTTTGATTCTTCTACAAACTTTTTATCATTCCAAGGTTTTTTACCTTTTAGATTACTTAAGGCTACACCAGTAGGTGCTAAATTTACTCCAGATTGAGCATCAGAAGATGCTTGACCCGGTGAACCTTGTGAGAAAATATCACCTCTTTCAAGTTTTTGATTTACAATTCTTTCTAATTCATCTCTTTTTTCTTTTGGTAGTCCAACGAACAGTTCTCCAATTTCTTGAACACCCATAGCTTTTAGTGCTGATCTTAATATAGACGCCAACGCTTGTTCTAAAGTTAGTCCTTTAAAAAGACACTGCATTGCTTCTAATAATAAATCCATTAGACCACAAACAGCTATTCTGTCTAATCCTTGGGCATACATCTGGTCTAATTGCTGTAGTGGCGATAACCCACACTCAACCCCTGATGCTCCCATACTAATCATCCTAAAGCAAATTTGAGCAAATGCTGAATCTTCTGCATTAATAGTATCGAATGCTTGTACTTTTGCCAAACTATACACATTTGACGGGTCACTAGGTCTATTTCCAGTTAAATTCAGACCTTGTAATATTGCATCTTCATTAACTTTACTTGGATCAGTTTGACATAAGTTTTTGTGAAATCTGTATGCAACAGCATCGGCAATGCTAAAAACTTCATCAAAAATATCTTGTCCTAATTCTTTTGCATCTTCTTTTAACGCATCTCCAATACAGTCAATCGTTTTGGGTATTGGGGCACCTACATCGCCTTGATCATTTGCACCTTGAACAAAAACTTTGGGGTACGTGTGTTTAACAACAAACTCTTCAAACGGCATCGGCTGCCTAGCAGTAACATCATTTTCAATTTCTTTCATTTTAGCAAAATATGCTACTGCAGTTGGATCTTTCCAAGCATCAGTTCTATTCAGAGATTGGACATACTTTTTACCATAAACCATATCTGGTCTTTCTGAACCGCAGCCGACAGTATATACTTTTAACTTTTTAAGTTTATATTTGCCAGTAAAAACAAAATCAAGTTTTATAACATTTTCTTTACCAAAACCGGCGCCAATATTACTAATATTATAGCCTCGGCTATTAAGCCATTTGTCCAATTCTCTTAGAAGATCTCCCACTGGAGATTTTTTTGTAAAGATAGCACTGTCACCATAATTTTCAAAATTGAATACTTTGTTAGATTCTTCAAATCTAATTATTTTACCCTCAACCGCACGTGCAACTTTAGCAAACCTACCAAATAAGTTCAATCCTTTTCTAACAACGATATTAGTTGCCACCATCTCAGAGGCATTGTATGATACTTCTATATCACTTGGCTTATCTTCCTCTTCTTCATCAGTAGCTGGTTCCTCATCAGGTAAAGAAAATATTTGTTGAAAATCAACAGAATATAAAAGCTTTAGCCGAGAATTATTTCTGTAATTTAAATCAAAAGATGTATATTCTAATGCATTAACAACTTCAGCTATTATACCTTCAGAATCATCTTTTTGGAATCCTCTAACTAAAGCAACTGCAGCATCGCGAGCATACTTTTCATAAATTTCACGTAGTGCAGTATTGGATTCTTCTTCCGTCATTCCTTCGACAAACCCAGTAGATTTTTCATCTGTTACGAAAGTAACTTGATATTTGCATATTTTTTCGTTTAAGAAAGGGTTATCTTGGTTAGTCTTTGTCCAATCTCTAGAAATAGCTTTTGGATTCGGGATGCAATCCTTGCAGACATTTTCTGCCGGCGCTATTTCTACATCACACACATCAGGTAAGTTGTCACCGTTTTGATCTTGAAATTTTAAAAATTTTGATTTGCCATTATCAATTTGCTTAGTTTCAAATTCTGGTACTATAGTTGGATTTGGATCTGGTTTTATTATATCTGACACTTTTACACCCTTATGTAATATTAACGTTTCTACTACAAATAAATTTATATCCGAATGGATATAAATAGTTGAATTCCCACATATTCTTATTCACTCTTGTGTGGTATAGAGAATTCATAACAAACAAAATTTGCGATGCTACAGCATCAACTGCAGCAGGAGGAACCCAAGGTCTGAAAGGATCAGAACCTAAAATTCCGTTATACCTTATCTGAACTAGAGTTAGCGTATATAATGCTGACCATATTTCATCAATTATGTTTCCTAAGTCCCTGAATGCATCACGAGTAATATAACCCTTGACAGCGGGTTGTAAATTTGGGATAGACTCAACAGGCTGGAATAAACCACCCCAAACTTTAATATTCCCAGTGTTATTGCCAGCTATTAAGTCAATTGTAGGAGCGGGTTGCCCTATTTTACCACCTAATGAGTTAGGTTCACCTCTTTGACCAAAACCACCGGGCCCATCAGCACGGCCTGTCACAATCTTAATTCCTTCTCTACCTATAATTCTAACAGCATCTGCTTTAACTGCGATCCCTGAACGCCCAACTGATTGATCTGTATTTGTTTGCGCTAAACCAAAATTTTTATCAATATCTGTTAACTGGCTAATATGAATTCTTGCCGCATCAGCAAAATTTGAACTATCGACAAAAGTACCACTTTCTTTATCAGAGTCAGGCGGGCCTTTGCCCTCGCGGGCTGACGACATTCTCCCTACAACTAAGTCAATGGAGTTTGCTCGATTTGAGCCGCGGGCTCCATATCCACTCTCGGTACCTTTTCCTGCATCATCGGTGCCGAGAACAATAAATGAACCTTCATTTTGTGTTACAAGTTCATTTGGTTTCTGCTTATATTTAATTGTCTGAAGTGGTATAGCTGTATGGAAGACACCATTTTCAGAATAAGTAATTGGCTCTCCAGCATCTAATTTTTCTTGTATAGTATTGAGAGCAGGACTGGGCGGTAAATCACTTGGGATACCTGCGCTTACATAATCATTAATAGAACGTTCGCCAGAAGCATCTATTATTGAGTCTACTTCTTTGGCTGTATTAGCCATTTTACTTCTTAAATCATTTTTAAAAGACTCTCCATCTTTAGAAAGTTTTCTTTTTATTTTCTTATATATTTGTTGTTCTTTTTTGGACATAGTGATTAAGCTTTTTCGTATTCTTCTTTAAATTTTTTAGCTAAAGAGCCGCGGGCAATTCCTTTTTGTTCTTTATTAACTGGCTTTTCAAACTCAACTGTTATTAAACGGGCGGCTTCTTCGGCCGTGATTGAACTATTATTCCAAGAGCTAGGGAATAACTCTTTCATTCTACCAGAAACATATAGAAATTGTTGGTTTTCACTGGTTATAAAATTGAAATATTTTTCTTCTGTTGCTGGGTCATATAGATCACGAGTCAGTTCTTGACCGTAAGATTGCATTAAGCGAGTTCCCTCTCCATCCCCAGAACACAAATTTAATTGCCAATAACCAAATGAACAAAACTTTTTAATTGGTGAATATGTTCTTTTACCAATTAGTGACTCTGGATCACCACCAATATTGCTAACAAAACCAGATTCAGCGCTCGCATTAGCGGTTAAGCCCCACAAAAATCCATCAGAAAAACCAGCAAAAAATGGGCTGTTTTTTAATTTATTAAAAAATTCTCTTGCGTTTGATTGTGTTTTTAAATTCCAAGATATCTTAGGATATAAACCATTACTACCCACAGATGCATTAAATAGGGCGCCTGTTTTGCCGCACTCTTGCCTTAAGTATGGATTCTCTGCTAAAATCCTATCTGTGTACTCGTCATCGTGACCAGTTCTAGAGACAAAATGTCCATATGATAAATCATATTTTCCGCCAATTTTATTTAATCTTACAATACAAGTATCATTAGTGTTCAAAGGCTGGCTATCTGGAACAATAATCATCGTATGCATTGAACAAATTACAGAGTTAACTGGTGTTAAAGTACCCTCCTTTTCAATCGAACAGGGATTGGGATAAAAGGAATGAGGGCTATCCTCATCAGTTATCTTAACTCTGTAACCAAAATATTTACTATTGTCATTATTACTGATAGTGATACCGAACATTGCGCTTACTTGTATAGCAGTAAATGGTAAATCACTAACTTTGGTCAGAACAATTCCATTAAATTGGTTCTTACCTTCTAGTTTATTTTTTTTACCTATTGCACCTTCAATAACTGATTCTTTCAATAAATCAAAACCATCTTCAGGTGTGGTTAATTCTGGTAGAGGTAACAACCCGTCAATATCAGTAGACATTAGTTTGTCTCCTTATTGGTTCCCTCTTGTATCATATCAAACAAATTTTCTCTATCAGTCTCAGTAAGTTGAAAATCAGATTCTGTTTTTTTAGATTGAATTGATATGATTTTTACAAGCTGTTCGTTTGACCTCTGCAGGGTTTCTATGTGTTTCGCAGCAACAGGGCTGAGATACTTATTTTGCTCAGGATCTCCAGAAATTAAATTTGCTATTTCATTAAGAAACTCTCTAGCAACCTTACGATCATTTCGTATGTTACCTAGAGCTTCAGACATTAATGTATCGAGATCATTTTTGCTCATATCCTGCCGTTTTTCCAATTATTGCTAAAATTATAGTATTTTGTCTTAAACTTCTTCAACGAATTAACAACCTGTTTTGTATTTAAGCCTGTTAGTTCACGGAAGTATAAATAAATAGCCTTCTTATTAAAAATATCAATATCGTCTTTTGAATCAAATAGGACACAAATTGCTTTGTATACTTTAAGATCATTTTCTTTCATAGTTGTAGTGTCCCAAGATTTCAGTTCTTCATAAAACTTTAACCAAAATTCATTGTTCTCTCTCTCAGTCAAATATGATTCGTCGGTTGATAAATATTGCTCTTCAAAGCTTTTAGCTATATTGTCAATATTAATTTCTGTTCTATTCTGTTTTTGTTGTTTTTTAACTTTATGAATAAACCAGTTTTTAGTAATAACTGAAAAATACGAGAAGGCTTTGGAGCCCTTACTTTGATCGTATTTGTCTAAAATTGTCATTAGCCAAATTTTGCACTCATCACGTAACAAATCTATATTTGGCAAATTAGTAAATTTATATGTAAAGACAATTTTGTCAACCATCTCGTTAAAAGCTGGCTCTATCCATCTGACATATAATTCTGTTCTTTCTTTCACACAAGTAATTTTTGCATATCTAACAATTGCATCTTCGTGCTCTTGAGTGAAATAGTGATTTTTACGACGCTTCCGTCTCTTCCTCTTTACTGGTGCTTGTATCTGTGTTGTCATCTTCTAAAATTAATCCATAAATATACTCAAAGTTTTCTTGTTGCTCAGCAAATGATTTAGCGTGTTCCATTAAGCCACCTAAAGTTTCATCTCCATAGAACATCTCTAATTCGTAAACAGACTCTAAATGTTCTGCTAATGAATCTGACATTTCTTTTAAATCAAATAATTCTTCTGCGACACTCACTAACCTAACAATGGCAGCACGTGCGTACATAAACAATCCAACATTTGTT
>Ga0098043_1000419_pt1 | contig 14845 bp, 34 predicted proteins | sample 9B_taG_FD_92581 | JGI IMG/M metagenome (GOLD analysis project Ga0098043, IMG submission 92581) | Marine viral communities from the Subarctic Pacific Ocean - 9B_ETSP_OMZ_AT15188_CsCl metaG | ecosystem: Environmental > Aquatic > Marine > Oceanic | place: Subarctic Pacific Ocean | collected 2015-01-10 | reverse complement strand
TTTCTTTTCATTCCGTACTTTGCTTGAGGAGTAGAAGCTGACATTAACCCATCCATAACATTTTTCATTTGAGCAACACCTACTAATGCATTAACCTTTTCAAGATAAGGATTATTCATTGTTGGCGCACCTGACGCTCCTACCATTCCTCCTTGATTAAACTCCACAACATTTTTAGCAATATATGGATTACCTGTCATTAAAGTATTTGGATCCATAGCCCCTTCTACTACATCAGAACCACCACCTGTGCCTCCTCCAGCTTTTTCTCTTATCATAGTGTTTCGGGATACTTGATTTAAATTTGCGAATAAGCTTTGTAGATTTTGATCTTCTTGTGTCATGACGTAAGGTTTAAGTTTTTACAAAGATATAAAAAATTTTTATTTTTTTTGTGAGGGAGGGATACTATATCATTAAAACCCCCCTTGGTTTTCAAAACTTTGGATACCCTATCCCCTTTTTCCTTTTACTATTTTAAATAAGTATTAATTAAAAACATATATATATTATGAAAAACTTACTAAACAAAGCTGCAACACTTGCAGGAACAACAGTTGCAATCATCCAAATCAATGCTAAAGAATATACTTCTGAAATGAAGTCAAATTACTTAAAAGCAAAACAAAAGAGAGACAATTAGTCTCTTTTTTTACATTATCTGTGAAAATACTATAAATATTGCGGATATAAGTGTGAGTGTGATACAGTCTAACACCCTTAGATATCGTACTATAATAACTATAAATACTATAAGTATTAATGTAAAACATTGATAATCAATCAATTAATACATTAGTATTAGTTATAATGAGTATATACTATATGTTCTAATATATTTAGCTGATTAGTATAATAACTAACTATTGAGTTTGCGAAGTTATACATTTTAATTGACATTGTCAAGCGTTCTAGCTATTTTTTAATACAAACTATATTCCTTAATATATTTAGCTGATTAAATATTAACTCGCAAATATATGCTTTGCATATTCTATGATAAATCATAGCTGATCTACGATCAGTTTGCTCGTTTATCTCTCATCATTACTGTGTTCGTTTCACTCACTAATAATATATCACTCTAATTGCTCCGCATATATTTACTATTAATAATAAGTATTAATTAAAAACAAATAAAGATATGATGACAATAGGACAAGCAATATTATTGGGTGCATTCTGTAGAGACAGAGGAGTGCATTTTACTATATCACAATATCATCTATTTAATAGATTGAGTGTAAAGCACAATAAATACATCTATAAGCATAAAAGAGCTGATATAGATACAGCAAATAAAGCAGATAAAGATTATTGTGAGAGAATGAAAGGTGAGTGGTGGTAGAACTAACCATTCTAATAAGACGGAGCCTAACGGCTCCTCTTTTACTATTAATAACAGATAAATTAATTACTTACTAATACATATTATTATATGAAACTTACAGACATCAGTTGCTCTTGCGGCAACACAACAGCATTTGAGCATTCACACAACTTAGTTGAGTGTACATCTTGCTCAACAACAATTCACATGGATACACCAGTATTCCATACATATGAGGTAGAGCCTTTACACGACATAATGGAACAGCGTGCTAAAGATAAAGCAGTAATAGACATGTGGCTAGATGATGAGCCATTCATAGATTGGTCTACTTGCTTTGACGTACAAAACATATCAGACGAAATTACAGAAGAAGAATATATGCTATGGCATATAAAAAGGGGAACTCGTCACTCTGCTATGAAAGATATAAGAAGAGACTTTAGAGAAGATTTTCTATTAAGACCTTTTTACGAGCTAGAGATAGGCAAATAACATAAGAGTGGCAATTTAGTCACTCTTAACATAAGAATAGTGAATGTAGTTTTGCAAGCTATCCTCTTTTCAGTAGTGGTGAAAGATCCAAACTCTAGATATGCCCGTAAAGCATATTGATGATGAGGCTTTAAACCATAGGGCTGATTAACTCGCATAAAATTGCCTATGAAATAACGCGGAGCGCTCAATAGAGAGAGGTATACTATTCTTTTTTACTATTAACAATAACAATAAACTAGTATTAACTTAAATTATTTAATTATGGCTAAAAAAGCTAAAAAAACAACAAAGAAATCAGTAGCAAAGAAAGAAACTAATTTCGCATCAGGAGTATTTATTAAAGAAATAACATTTGATAATGGTAACACTTTAATGAAGATAAACTTTGATGCAAGAAAGTTCTGCAACTGGATGAAAGAGAATGTAAATGAAAATGGTTATGTTCAAACAGATGTATGGAGCAACAAAGAGGGTAGTAAATTCACTCACAGTATGAGTCATAATGACTACAATCCTCAAGCTGCTGCTAAAGCAGAATTAACAGAAACTGTAGAAAATCTGCCATTCTAATGAGTATCATTGGAACTGCATTCTTCGCTGCCATAGGTTATTATATCATAGTATATAAAGCCTTAGGCAGACGTAGACTAGTAAAGACTCAGACATTTTGGGACATACTGTTTACCGTATTACTACCTATGTTATTTATAGGTACATTCAGTGGCTTAGCTACAGCTGTTATTGCAGGAGTATTATTCTCTATATTCACAGCATTAACACCTAAACCGTTGACAGAAGAAGAATTAAATAACTACAAATAAACAGGTCGGAGCTAACGCTCCTTCCTTTTTTACTATTCTCTATAATACTAACTAAAACTTTTTACCATGAAAGAACCTTATGAAATCACTTCAGCTTATCTGAAAGATTTAAAAAAACTAATTGATGCAAAATCACCTGACATCAGTAAATATGATATTGCACATGCATCATTCAGAAAGAAATATGCAGACAGTATTATACACTACAAGAATGCTAAAACACTTGAAATACAATACCTTAGCGGTGCTATAAGAAAATTCTCTAAATATAATGAATTTATAAAAAGAGTAAATATGGCTAATGAAGAATATAAGCCATTAAGAAGAAAACACATATCTAGATACTATAAGATAGTAAATGCTTTTACTAAGCATAGAGCTAGATTTAAAACTAAATATAAAACAATTGCTAGTCGCATTAGTCCCCAACAAATTAAAGCATTAGCATCACAAATATAAATTAAGAGAGGTAGGTACACAGTAGCTAAATCCTATGCCAAGGGTTGTTACAAATAGATAGCATGCTAAAGAGGGTTTTCCTCGCTATCGGTCAGACTCAACCTACCTCTTTTACACATAGGTCAGAAGAGGGGTTAGTAATTTAAATTAATAACTCGGCAGTTATACTTTGTATATAATTACAACTCCTCTCTTCTTTCCTTTTATTATAGGTTGAGAGTAGTGGTAGCGTGTGGCCACGGAATGATAACTAACGTTTGCTGTTATCCTACTACTCTCTTCCTTTTTTTATTAACTAGATAAATATAATTAAAATGAAAATGTCAAAAGAAACAATTAATAAGCTTGAATTAAGAGAATTAACACACGATGATCAAATGAAAGCATGTATTACACATAGTATTAATACTCTTAAAGATTTACTAAAGAATAATACAATAACAACATGGGATAATCCATCTCAAGGATTTAAATGTGTAGATGTTGAAACTATAAAAGAAAAAATAGAAGAACTTAAAATAACATTAACTAATTATAAATAATTATGCCAAATTGGTGCTGGAACTACCTAGAAGTATCAGGTGACGAAAAACAACTACATGAATTTGTAGAAAAATCTATGAATGCTCATAAAGAAACAGAGTTTTCATTTGAAGGTACACTTCCTCGTGGTGATCGTAAAGATTGGTATGAATGGAGTATAGCTAATTGGGGAACTAAATGGGATGCTTGTGAGCCTAATATAGATCATAATGACGTAGAATACTTTGCTGTAACATTTGAATCAGCTTGGAGCCCTCCTATAGAATGGGTAGAAAATATTATGAAAGACTTTCCTGACTTATCATTTACATTGGAATACGAAGAGCCAGGTATGTGCTTTGGAGGTAGATTGTCAGCTCAATACGAAAACATATGGGATAATTATACATGGGATTTAGACGCAGCTTCAGAATGCTGTCAAGCAGAAGTGTCACATGATGACGACTATGAAGCTACATGCCTTGTATGTGGAGAAGAAACAGAAACAATAAGTATTAACGTGGCTGATATAAAGCCTGCTAAAATTAAAGTAAATGGAACCAATGAGAATTAGAAAAATAGGAGAAAAGGTTTATGAGTCTTACGATGCATGGAGAGCATACATAGAAAGACAGAAAGAACTTACTATTATTAAAAACAAACTAATACCTTCTGTCAATAATTTAAAAGACAGATTGGAAAGCATTAGCAATACATATCTTGGTGAAAGAGGTTTATACTTTGAAATGGAAAAGCTAAGAAATAAAACAACAGATCTTAAAAAAGATATATTGAGATTTTTAACTTTAAAACAATTTAGAAGATGAGTAAAACAGAAACAACAACAATATCATTTAATGTAAGTAAAAACATTAACATAGGTAATTTTGAGTCAGTAAAAATTAATTACGGTCAAAGCATTACAATAGACCCTACAAAACCTCTTGCAATACAGAGAGAAAAGTTAATTGAAGAATGCTACAATGTAGTTAAGAAAGAAACGCAAATATGGCAAGGTCTTAAAGCAGTACAACATGTTGATAGTCAAAAGAATACAAAAGCTATTAAGGCTAAGAGCTCATTTACTAGTTTTGCAGATCAACAAAAACATTAATGATAAAAAAAATAACTAGAAAGACATTTAAAATACGTCCTTCTGGCAGATCAACAGATTTTATATCACCAAGCTTTGGCTATGGCTGCTTGTATAACTGTTCATATTGTTATATGAAACGCCATATGCCTTTTAGCTTAAATGTTGCAACAAACACAGAAGATATACTTACCGAAATAAATAGCCATGCTGCTTTTGCGCAAGTAGACAAACCAAACCAAACTCATAGTAAATACATTACATACGATATAAGTTGCAATGAGGACTTTGCGTTACACGCTAAACATCACGAGTGGGAAAAAATATTTACATTCTTTAAAGATCATCCAGACATCATGGGTAGTTTTGCTACTAAATATGTAAACAGAGACTTATTGTATTTTAATCCTAAAGGTAAAATACGTATTAGATTTAGTCTAATGCCACAATGTAAAGCTGATTTACATGAGCCTAATACATCTAAAATTATAGACAGAATACTAGCTGTTGATGCCTTTACATTTGCTGGTTATGATGTGCATGTAAACTTTAGCCCTATAATAGTATATGATGGGTGGTTAAATGATTATTTTGAGTTATTTAAATTGATGGATAAATATATAGAAATTAAAGAAAATGTTTTATCAGAATGCATATTCTTAACTCATAATATAGAACGTCATTCTCTTAACTTAAAGAATAATCCACAAACAGAAGTAGACTTATGGACTCCTAATATACAAGAAACTAAAACCTCACAATATGGTTGTGAAAATATAAGATATAACTATAAGTTAAAAAGAGAATACATTAAAGAGTTCAAAGAATTACATAACAAGGTTATACCTTGGAATACAATTAGATACATTTTTTAAACAAATAATAAATAATATGAAATCATATCTTCTTAAAAAGCTTATAGCAGGATACAAGGTTAATCCTAGGCATTCTGGGCTTGATCTTGTTGCTCTGCCTTATAAGTATACTAACGAAAAAATACTTGTCAAACACAGTGATAAGAAAATGATAATAGATAAAGATACTCCATTACTTGGAGAACAAACGTTTCCAGATAAGTTTGGTAGAGACAAAACATATACTCTTTACTATTATCAATGGAAGCCTAGTAAAAATCAAATAAAATTAGAATTATGACGTATACAGTTAAAAATGAACAACATAGAATTGAGTTAGGGCCAAAAAAGTCTTATAATGCAGAAAAAACTATTGTAAGAAGAGCTTTAAAAGAAGCTGACTTTACTGATATTAAATTTTCAAGTGGACATTATTACTTTAGTGGCTTTGCAACTAAGAACAATAAAGCAATATATTTTAGTATATCTGATGTAAGACATTTTCCACCAACAGGTGGTGGTGCTGATCTATTAATCAGAACAGCAAAAGATTACAAAGATTACACTGGAGGAAGCAATAACTATAGCTCTTTAGATATAAAAGACATACAAGAACTGTCAAATAAATTAGTATCATGAAAAAGTCTGAACAAGAACTACACAATGACATTAAGCGTGTAGCAGTTGCTATGGAAAAGCTAGTTAAATTATTAACTAAATTAATAAAAGACAATGCATAAAGAATATGAACTTAGGGTAACTAGAGAATACACTACAAGTGTGTTTTTAAGATTTCCTGATGACGGAAGAGATCATAAAACAACTATTAACGATAAAGTCTTGTCTGGTGATGACGGTTTATGGGCATTAATAGCTGAAAAAGAACTTGAGCAAATGGATATAGCTCATGAAAATTGGGAAATTAATGAACTAAAACAACAATAATATGGAAGTACTAATAGGTAAAATAGCAACTCTTGTAGAGTTGGAACTTGCAATAAGCAGAGAAAATACAGACAATAGATCTGAAGAATATCGCTTAGGATCAAATGAAGCGTATGCAAAAGTGTTATCATTGATAACAGAAACAATATCAGAGTCATTAACAAATAAAACAAAATAATTATGGAAGAATTAACATTGCACGAACAAATGGTACAATTACAAAAAGATAAAGATCATCACTATGAATCTTTAAATGCTGTAACAAATGCTTTAGACGAGTTGACAAAACAAGAAAAACAAAGAAACTTACCAAGAATTAATAGAAGTGATTTTGATAAACTATTATCTCGCATAGAGGAATGTATAATTGACAATAGAATAGATGTAGGAAGTAATTGTGATGTTTATTATTCTATAGATGACAATGAAATTTCAGCTGATATTACACTAAACGATCACTTTGCTAGGGAAGTTCTTGCTAATGTAACGGATACTGTAGAAGAAGGTGATTTCTTAGCAATTATTGAAGACTTTTAAATGGGAACTAGATCATTAACTAAAGTAATAAGAACCTGGGAAGATACAACAGGTAAAAAACACAGACAACCACTTACATGTATGTACCGTCAATATGACGGCTACATGAGTGGTCATGGTGCTGAATTAGCAGAATGGCTATTTGGATATACAGTTGTAAATGGTATACCTATGGATAAGTCTGAACCAATGTTTAATGGTATGGACTGCCTAGCAGCACAAATGTTTGTACACTTTAAATCAAGCGGATGTAAAGATGATGGGACACCAACATCTAATGTAGGAGGCATATACTGTATGCATCCTGACGCTTCAGATTGCTGGGAAGAATATCTATATGAAATATCAGAAGAAAATAAACAAATACACCTAACAGTGTATGAAATAGATGGTACAAGCGAAGCTACAGAAATATTTCATGGAACACCAGAAGAATTATTAACTAAATTAGAATTAGATTATGCTTAACACAGAACAAATCTTAGAACAAAATGGACTTAACTGGAATGTAAATAAAGAAATATTATACACATCTAAGTTAAATGAAAACACAGGCATCTATGAAACAAAACCTACAGATTACTACGGTATAGTAAGAGAAGATACTGGAGATGTGTTTGCAACAGTAAAAGAGGCATACACTCCTACACAGAATCATACTATTATAGAAACCATGCAAGAAATTGCTGGTCAGAATGATTTAGAAATAGTAAAAGCAATGCCTTTTAACGAAGGTAGAAAAGTAATGGTACAGATGAAACGTCCTAATAACCATGTAGTTATAGGTGGGCAGGACACTGAACAATACATATATGCTATTAATAGTCATGATGGATCAAGTAGCCTTAAGTTTGGATTTATGAATAAAGTAATATTTTGTCAAAATCAATTTGGCTGGTTAAATTCTAATGCAATATCAGGATATAGACATACACAATCTATACAAGATAAAGTAAAAGAATTGCCTGCTATAATTAACTTTACATCACAAGAAGAAAAGATTGCTAACCTGCAAAGATTTAGTGATCAATCTGCCTCACCTACCTTAGTGAATGATTTAATAGATTATTTAACAAACACAGATAGACTGGCGACAGAAAAAGATATGTCTTCTAGAAAACAAAATATGATATATGATATAGCACATTGTATAGATAGTGAAATGTCTAGAATATCACATACTAAATGGGGTGTATTTAATGGAATAACTAAGTATACAACACATCATAAATCAGCACCATTAAGGAAAAATGGTAAGCAAGAAAGTATTATTACTGGATCTGCTGGTAAAATGAATGAAAACGCATATAAGTTTTTGTTAAATTATTAAACAACATGAGAGGGGGCTAACGCCCCCTTTTACTATTATTAACTAATTAAAATAATAAAATTATGGGAGCAACAAATTTTGCAGATCTAGCAGTAGGCAGATACAAAAACGCATCAGAAGCTTATAATAGCTTAGTAGAAGATGCATTACATCATTATGGTCATGATAGTTACAATGGTACAATATCAACAACATCAGGCTTTGAAATGCGTGATGATAACCCAAGATATGGAACTAAAGCATTTGATAAATGGGAAGATAAAATGCTTGAAGTTGCACAAAAATGGGGAAGCTGTATATGTGTAGAAATAACAGGAGCAATCTTGAAAAGAATGAAAGAAAGTAGAGGCTATAAAGGCAAAAAAGGTATTAAGGCTTTTTATTTTATTGGATGGGCAGCACAATAAAAACTAATAAACTTTACGATTCAGAAAGAAACGGAACGTTTTACATGATGTTTGGAGTAAATGATTATAATAGAATTTCATTAAATAACAAAAAAACATACCCTAAAAAAAAGAAATATTATTACGAAGATAAACGAACAAAAAAATATGGAAAACAAAGGGTTGAATTATTAAAAAAAAATAAATTATGGAATACAAAATTGAAGGAAAACCAGTAGAACAATACTGGACAGAAAAAATTGCTAAACATTTAGTTGGTAAGAAAATAACAAAAGTAGAATATATGACTAGACATGAAATGGAAGATAATATGTGGTATAAGCGCCCAATAGCTATTCAGTTAGATAATAAATATTGGTTAGTACCAATGATGGACGATGAAGGTAATGATGGTGGAGCTATATCTACTACATTTGAAAAATTAGGAACAATACCAGTAATATCATGATAGACGAACTACACAATCAATACTTTGAAGAATTATACAATTCTCAAATGAAATGCATTAACAATAGCATAACAAGAGACGCTAAAAGAGTTATATTAGATTTAATGAATGTTATAGTAGATAAAGCTCCTAGCAAAGAAAAAGATGGAGCTGTTGAGCATGCTTTAGAATGGTTAAAAAATAATCCATCATGAAGTTAGAAGATGCTAAGATTAATTTAGATATTAATTTTACATTAGCCTTGGTGAAATGTTTGAGTGAGCAGCTGCATACTATGCAGTGGTCTCATTCTCATCAGGTTAAACAAAAGTTTAATAAATTACTTAAAGTAGCAAAGCTTTATGAAAAAGAAATAGACAACTCTATGCATGAATCAAATGACGAAACTATTGAGAATATATATGATGCTTTAATGGATTCTATATGTGCGTCTAAAGAGATTGCTATTAATGAATTTAAAAAAGATAATAATTATGAGTGATGAAGTTACTACCTGCTGTGGAAGCAGTTATGAAGACAGTTGGATATCAGATTGTTGCAGCGTAGAGATATATTCTAATTCAGATATATGTTCGTCTTGCAAAAGACATGCAGAAGCTACAGGTTACATATGTAATGAATGTGGAAATTGGACTGAAGATCTTGAAGAAAAATATGAATACGATGCAAGAATGGAAGAAAATTATCTTGAAGAAAAAGCTGATGCTAAGCGTAAGTATGGCGAATAATGATATATTTGTTAGCTAAAATTTAAAATTATGGATAACAATGAAATAGAAGAAACATTACTGGGAAAGCTTATAGTAAAGCCAGAATTAATAGATAAATACAGTATGCTATTGCACGAAGATTTGTTTGAGTATGATTTTAATAAATCTACATACCATGCTATTATAAACTTACATAGCAAAAGTAAAACTATAGATATACTAACAGTATCTAAACTAATCAAAGGAGAAAACGTTGTATTAGGATTGTCAAATATGACAGAAAAAGCTTTTGATTTTATGGAGATAATAACATGCATAGGGGTGTTAACAGAAGAGTTTCAAAAGCGTACACTTACTGGTATAGTGCATGATGTTCATAATCAGCTAAGTAACAGAGACGAGTTAGAGCTTATAGTAGGTAATTTAACTACAGAAATGTCAAAGCTACAAATAGGTAAGCCAGAGGTCTTAGGGGATATAAATTCTCAGATCAAAGATTTTCTAGATGACATACAAGTAAGAATGAATAGTGATGGCTTATTAGGAATTGCTTCTGGATTTCAAGCTATAGACAGATTTACTGGTGGTTGGCAAGAAACAGATTTAATTATTGTAGGCGGAGCGTCATCAATGGGTAAGACTAGTTTTGCGCTTGCCTTAGCTTATAACGCTGCCCTATACACTAATACCCCTACTGTTGTGTTTTCTTACGAAATGAGTGCGCTACAATTGCTTAGAAGGCTTGCATCTATGGATTCTGGTATTAGTAACAGATATATTACCAATGGTACGTTAAACGATAATGAGCTTAAGAAAATACATGAGTCAATTTATGCTATACAGGAAACTCCATTACATATTGACGAAGGTAATATAACATCATTAAATTATTTAGTGCATAGGATTAAAGAATATGTAAAAAATAAAAATGTTAAGCTCGTTATGATAGATTACTTACAGTTAGTTAGTTGTAAAAGTAAGTCTGGAACTAGAGAACAAGAAGTAAGTCAAGTAGCTAGAACTCTTAAAAATCTAGCTAAAGAGTTAAATATCACTGTAATAGCACTAAGTCAATTAAATAGAGGTGTTGGCATGAGAAACAATAGCAAGCCAACATTGTCTGATCTTAGAGAGTCAGGTGAAATAGAGCAAGCTGCTGATGTAGTAATGCTAATATATCGTCCTGAGTATTATGGTATAGAATTTAACGATAATGGAGAGAAGAGTCAAGGAACCGCTAATATTATATTTGCTAAAGGTAGAAATATAGGTGTTGGAGAAGTGACTTTAACTTTTAAAAGTGAAATAACTAAATTTACAGATTATGAAAAAATATAGACTTATAGGTAAATATCCAATGATAGCTGTAACCCTAATTGCAGCATTATTATTTATTGTTGGTCCTGTTATATTTTCACTAATTGTAGCAGGTATTATTGTACTTCCAATGTATTTAGCTGTTCAATTGTTTGGAGATAACGATTAAATACTTATATTTGCCAATATATGAGTGGTAAAAATAAAGAGAAAACTACAATACGGTCTATAGTTTCAGAGATAGCATATGACTTAGGTATTGATAAAAAACTTGTCAGACAGGTCTTACTATTAACATTTAAAGAAATAGCAGTAACTTTAATATTAAGAGGTAAGCCTGTAATGATAAGAAGATTTGTAAAATTTGTAGTGGCTGCGTCTGCTGCAAGAAATATTAGAAAAAGTAAAACAAAAGAAAAATCAGAATGAATTTAAACGATTTAAGAAAAGAAATACCATTCAAGTGGCGCGTACAGTCTACTAAGTATGGAAAAACAACCTGCGTGGCTTATATAGACGCTAGAGATTGCATGGATATATTAGATGAAGTATGTGGTCCTGAAAATTGGCAAAGTATATTTTATGAAGCAAACGGCTTATTGTTCTGCAAAGTAGGAATATTTGCAAAAGAACAATGGGTGTGGAAATCAGACACAGGATCAGAATCTAAAGTAGAAAAAGACAAAGGTCATGTATCAGATGCATTTAAACGTGCGTGTGTAGAGTGGGGTATAGGTAGATTCTTGTATAGACTACCAATACAAACCTTAACTACAAAACAATGGAAGGGTAAAGATTATCCATATGCTCCTGAAAAAGACAAAATTATCTTTGACGGAGATACATTAACTAAATATATTAATTGGAAAATTAAAAATAATAAATAATGGAAAGCTCAATACCAAAAAACAGTATAAATACACCGCTTAAACCAACACGACAAGAACTTATGGAAAAATTAGAATCATTAGTTATTGAACACAGAAGAGTAGTAAATAATAGCAACGATATTAAACTACAACTAATAGAAGAAAGAGAAAAGTTAAACAAAATAACAAACATTTTAAACAAATAAATATGGCATTACCATTTAATTTAAACGCAACAACAACAAAAAGAGCAAAAGGTGAAAAAGTAGAATACATTACACCTGGAGCACACGAATGTAAAATTACAGGACTAACTACATCAGATCAATTAGATGACTACAAAGGGTCTCCATTTATACAATATGCTGTTACAAGTAACGGTAAGGTTGGTAGATGTAGGTTTTGGGTTGTAAAAGAAACTGACAAACAATCAACACAAGAATGGAAGACTAAACAGATTAAAGACTTTCTTGTTAATGCAGGAGTAAAAGACTTTAGTGATGATAGTAAGGCTATGAATGATGCTATAGGTAATAGCTTAATGGTTACATTTATATCAGAAGAATACATTAGTAAAAATAGAGACAACGAAGAGCCTGTTATTAGAACCGCTACTAAGTATAGATGGTCAGCAAAATCAGGAGGAAAATGTACATATAACAATGACATGAACCAGACTCTAAATGATGAGCAAATGGCTGATTTTAGCAAACAACATTCTGATTGGTCAAACGCAAATAACTCTATGAGCGCTACTGCAAATGATGATGACATGCCCTTCTAAATAAATATAAATGAGAGAGATAACAGATCCCTAGGATCAGGTAAGTGTCCTGCTAGACAGGTTAAACTTTTAAGATTTAAGTGCGCCACAACTCTAAGGGTGAAACTCTCAAATTTATTATTATCTTTGCAATATGGCAGAGATATTTATAGCAGGAAATGTCCCATCTAGTAAGAACGGAAAACGATGGACAGGAAAGTATTTAATCCACTCTAAAACAGTGATGAATTACATAAAAAACACAAAAGAGGATTGGGTTAATAATAAAAACAAATTTGAAGAACTAGTGAAGGGCAAGGAGATACCATATAAAATAGAATTTACATTTATAAGAAATAGTAGAAGAAAATTTGACTATATAAATCCTTGTCAAACAGTTCAGGACTTAATGGTAAAATATGATTATATTCAAGATGACAATTGTGATTGTATTATCCCTAGTTTTGGAGAATACAAATACGACAAAGAGAGTTCAGGAGTAAAAATAAAAGTACTATGACAAACAGTGATTCCCTAAGGGATTATTATGAAGACTACTGCCAAAGAGTAGATATGACTTTAGACGAGTTATATTCTAAATCTAGAAAAAGAGATTTGGTAGAAAAAAGAATGGTTCTGATGTACACTTTAAGAAAATCAGTAGGAATGACTTTACATAAAATCGCTCATTCTTTAAATAAAAATCACGCAACCATAATATATGCTATAAAAAGCATAGAAAATTTTATAAAAGTATATCCGCATATTCAAAGATACTATGATGTTGCTGACGAATGCTTAATAAATCATAAAGAAAATTTAATAGAATATTATAGATCTCCAATTCTAACAGAAATAGAAAGAAACAGAGCTTTAGTAGATATATTAATTGACAGTAATGATAAATTAAAAACAAAAGTTAAAGAATTAAAACAAGAATTAAATGACGTCAAAAACTAAAAAGAAAACTAAAAAGATTGAAATCAACATTATGGGTGATAAATTTAAAGTAGATGAAGAGGTAAACAAAACATTAAAAGCTTTATCAGAAGCATTGCACTCTCATGAAGTTGCTTTACTAACTTGGGCGCACAAAGACTATAATGGTGCTGAAAAAAATGAATTAAAAGAATTTAGAGATGCGTTGAACGAATATTGTTTAAACATACCAGAGGCCGAAAATATTTTAAAAAGAATGGTAGAGTTAGACAAACAATATTTGGATGATGCAGAAAAAAGAAAAGAAGGGGTTAATGCTGAAGAGTTTTACAAAAAAGAAGACAAGTCTAAGAAAGAACAGGGAGCAAATTAGTAGTAACTACTTTGTAGAGTTTTCTTAGTTTGTTTTTAATTGCATAGAGGCCCTCTTTCGGGAGGGCTTTTATGTATTATAGCAAAAGAATGAAATTAATAAAAGATCACAACTTATCACATCACAACTACTACCAAGATACTGAATATGTATCTAACAGTATGTTGAGCAACCTTACTGGTAAATCACCAGAATATTTTAGATTTGCGTTAGACAATCCACAACCGTCTACACCTGCAATGAAATTTGGATCTGCACTACATATGAATGTATTGCAACCAGAAGAGTTTAATAAACACTACGCTGTATCTCCTAAGTTTGACAAAAGAACTAAGCAAGGAAAAGCGGATTACGCAGAATTTGTTAAATCAAATTTACTTAAAACTGTAATATCAGAACAAGACTATCATTTAATAGAACAAATGACAGAAAAACTAATGAGAGATGATGATGCTAAACTTATGCTAACTAATGGTCTTAAGGAGCAAATTATAGTATGGGAAAATGAAGAGCATGATGTTAAATGTAGGGGTATGCTTGATGTGTACAATAAGGACGCTAATATTATAGTAGACCTTAAGACAACACAGGATAGCTCTTATTACGGCTTTGCAAGCTCTGTAAGGAAGT
>Ga0098043_1000418_pt1 | contig 14879 bp, 25 predicted proteins | sample 9B_taG_FD_92581 | JGI IMG/M metagenome (GOLD analysis project Ga0098043, IMG submission 92581) | Marine viral communities from the Subarctic Pacific Ocean - 9B_ETSP_OMZ_AT15188_CsCl metaG | ecosystem: Environmental > Aquatic > Marine > Oceanic | place: Subarctic Pacific Ocean | collected 2015-01-10 | reverse complement strand
AATTATTGTTGGCATACCAGCAAGACCAGAAACATCTGGTGAGGTTGAATTCAACGCATCCCTGATGAGTGGCAAGACGCTTGTCGGTTTGCTGCGAAGTCGCGGCAACTTGCCAAAGGCAGTGTTTGAACAGAAATTCAAACGCGACTCCCGTGTTCGTGCCATTCAAGATCGTATTAGTTTCCGATCACGGCAACTGGTCAAAGCGGTTCGTGAAGAAGGCGGCAAAGATCGCAACGGCTTGTTGGAGAAGATTGATACGGCTGTCAAGACAATGGGTGCTGACCCAGATGGTCAAATCAAAGTAATCAAAAAACTTGGCCTTTCACCACGCAGTGCAGCCGTTGCTGTTGCGATGCGAAACGATATTGATGCGTTGACTCAGGAACTCGTAGCAAGTGGTGCTATTGATGGTGCTATGTCTATCGCCTTGACTGGCGATCCCAAGACAGGCACAGGTGTTGGCTTCTACGTTCACCGTTCCTACAAGGTGTTTGATGACCCAGACTGGGCAAAAAAGGTTCCTCTTGATGTTCGCAACAGGGCTAAGGCGTTCTTGATTGCTGAAGCCAAAGCCGACGGCAAGACGATGACCGAAGAAGAAGCGAGCATTATTGTTGAACAACTGCTTATGGTTGGCAAGAACTCAGATTCGCCGATGGGTATTCTTGCTGGCTCAAAGGGTGGGGTAGCCAAGGACATCCTCAAGAAGCGGAAGATGCAGGCTCCTGAACTCAAGGAACTCTGGGGTGAGTACACAGATCCGAACGTCAACTACACCAAGTCCATGACCAAGATGGGCCGCTTGTCTGCTCAATATAGATTCAACAACGAGACTGCTGAGATTGGGTTGGCTCCGGTAGGTACAACGCCAGACCCAGACAAATACTTCCTGTCAAGGACTGCAACCGAAACTCACACCATGCAGTACCCAGATGACAAGTCCAAGTACGGCAAGTTGGCTGGTCTTTGGGTCACTCCAGACTTTATGACTGTTTGGGAGGCTGCTCACTCGCCAGAAGCGTTGACCGGCCCCGCTGCATCTATTTATTACCGTGGCGTTGCTGCTGCCAAGTGGGGCAAGACTATTGGCAACCCGCAGACGCACATCCGGAACACGCTCGGCAATGCTTTCTTCGCTATCGCCAACGGTCATCTTGGTGTTGATAGTGCCAAGGCAATCGGAGATGTGTGGAAAGCCATGCCGTTTGTTCAGATGTGGAACGATGGCAAGCGTGAGCAGGCCCAAGAACGGTACAACGAGTTAGTCGAACTTGGGGTTGTGCAGGGTGGCGACCTCGCGGACATCATGGTTCTGATTGATGAGTCAACAAAACTGGGCATGACCATCCCAGATTTTGTTGAGCGTATGCAGAACAGTCACGCTGCCAACTTCCTGAAAGATCGCGGCTTGACCCCTGCCAAGGCGGTGGAACTTGCAAACCGGCTGTACCAGTTTGAGGATGACGGCTGGAAGATTTATGCGTATTCCTATGAATTGTCACGCTACGAGCGTGCATACAAGGATGCAGGAAAGCCCGTGCCTGCCGATCTCAAGGAGCGTGTTGCACGGATCATTCGTGACACATACCCCAACTACAACATGCCCGGCAGGCTGGTTCGTGAACTCCGACGTTATCCATTCATGGGTACGTTTGTGTCCTTCCCGTCAGAAGTGATTCGTACTTCGTGGGAACGTTTGCAAATCACAGCAACCGAGTTGAAAGATCCAGTGCTGAGGCAGATTGGCCTGAAGCGTGCTGGCAGTCAGTTGTTGGCGTACAACCTTGGATGGGTGCTTGCAAAGCAAATCTCTGCTCTGCTTGGAACAGCCTACGAAGAGATCGAGGCGATGCGAACTTTGGTTCCACCTTGGTCACAGAACTCTCCGTTGATTGTTTGGAAGGACGAGAACGGCAAGTTCAACTACATTGATATTGGCTACACCGATCCATTTGCGATGTTTGCCAAGCCGATTTACGGACTCTTGCGTGGGGAAACTATTGAAGAGTCCTTGTACGGCAGCACCGATGGATACCACCGTGGCCTTCTTCGTGAAGTCATGGAGCCGTTTGTGCAGGAGGATATGGTCTTCGGCAAACTGCTTGAGGTCTACAATGGTGAGACTGCCACGGGCCGACCTATCTATAACCGAACAGATGATCGAACCGTCAAGTTGCAAAAGATTGCAAGTCACCTGTTTGGCGAACGGGGATTGTCACCCGGATTCATTGATGCTTTCTATCGAATCCCCAGACGGATTGTGAAGGAAGAAACTGATGACTATGGTCGGGTTTACACTTGGTCATCCCACCTGATGTCCATTGGTTTGGGCCTCAACACAAAAGAGGTCAACCCATCTCAAGCGTTCTCCTTCCACGCAAGAACCTACGTTCGGCTCGAAAGGGAACTTCGTTCAAGCCTGACCCGTATTGCTGGCAGGGCAGGAACAGTTGACTCTGCGGAAATCGAACGTGAATACGCAAGGGTCAACAAGGCAAGGGAAGAAAACCTCAGAGGCTTCCTCCGCATCCTTGGATCGGCTGATCGGGTTGGTATTGACCGCACCAGAGCGGCTGGACTTTTGGTTGCTGCTGGTGTCTCCAAGAAGGATATCCGTGGACTGCTTGCTGGAGACTTTAGGCCAATCCCAATCACCAGAGACATGCTTGACCGACAGATCAAACGATCTGCAACAGTTGATCCAAGTCTGCCGATTGCCTCCCGTGACGAGGTAGGCAAGCGAATCCGTGCGTTGCTTCGTGCAAGGCAGGCAGCGGAAAAAGAACAGGCCGGATAAACACAACAGCCGCCTATGCGAACAAGGCGGCTGCTGTTTCCGGGGGGACGGTGCGGGGAGGATTTACTTTATTACCTCCAAGGCTACTGTTGCACTAGGCTACTTCACCTACTGTCTACCATGAGCATCAGCCAGTAGGCCCTACTCTCATGGGACCTACTTTACGCCGTGCAGACGTTATTCAGTCACCGCTGGCAGGGTAATTAGTCCTGCCTTACATTGTCGCCCGAAGGCAAAGACTGAGGGAGCGGGTGGATGCCCCCTCAGCCGGGAGAGTTTGCAACGGAAGTTTACACCACGCTGCGTCAAGTATCAAGCATCAAAAAGGAACGTCACCCTGCTGTGGAGGTGCAGCAGTTGTGGGAGCAGTCGCGGGGATGCGACATCGGACACATGGCATTGACCGTCCTTGGAAGGCCGCCGTGTCTTGGTAAAGTTCGATTTGCTTGCCTGCCCAAGCCTCAGTCTGTGCGCCCAGTGCGAGCGACAAAGTGTTGGCATTGGTCTTGTTCAGAACGAAGAGTTGTTGAGAGTCAGTAAACGAGATCGCCGGTTTTTGGGTCCCATCCTGCATCGACTCGATTGCAACGCTGGCAATCGTGAAGACTCGTGGCTGTGCCACATCCGCCGCCTTGAAGTATTTACCGGGGAAAGCATCGTTGATGTTCATGTTCAGGTTCCTTAGATAGTTAGGGGTTCGTGTTCAACGGCCCATTCGGGCAAAGAAAGAGTTTCCGGTGCAACAGAGTACCCCGGATAAGTGTTCGATTGTACAGACTGTTGCCACTGTGTCAACACCCTTTTGTAATTTTTTCGCCCTTGTTCTACGGCTTCACCATCCAATACATATACCCCAACCGCATACGGTGGAGTTTTCTCGACAGCGATGATGCAGAACCCACAGTTCTTGTTGTCCCCGTGGGCCATGCCATCCTTGTAGAACGCAGCCTGCTGGTGGTATCCAAACTTGGCAACGCTGTTGGCAAACTTGGGACCAGCGTCCTGCGTGGTCTTCAGGTCAACGATCATTGGCTTCTGCCGACCACGACCGGGCAGCAGCAGGTCGATGCGGCCCTTACAGTCCAGCCCAGAGTCCGGATCTCTCCAAGTAATGGATTGCTCCACCTTGCCGCTACGCTTCAGCAGGGCGGCAGCAGCGGGGTGTGAGCGTACAGCGTCACGCATCAACATTGCTGTATCCCAGTCCTCCTGCTTGCAAACGACCCGATCCGAGTTGATCGCAAGGAACTCCTCGTAATCAGCCTTGCCGATCTTCGTTCGTCGATCGAACTTGGGCATGATTGCGTACATGTCCTTGATGTATTCTTCTTCAAGCACTACCGCATGCACCAGTGAGCCAAGGCTCAACGCATCGGATGAGTATTGAATCTCACCGTCAATGTAAGCCTTCATGTGGGCCATGCTTTTCAAGCCCCACTTAATTGCGCTTTGGTTGATGAGCGGTAAAGCCCTGTATTGTTCTTCATCAATGTTTACTAAACCCATGTGTTTTTTGTCCTCCAAACTGGGGTTGATGGGGGTTGTACCAAAACACCGAACTGGGTGTCAAGGGAAAAAATCAAAAAAGTTGCTGGACATATCATTTGGATATGTTAGGCTATCTGTATGGATGCTGAGAAACAAGTGAAGCAGATCGACGAGATCCGGGCTGTCCTTGCTCGCTGCGCTTTGTTGGCTACCAAGTTGGAGAACCCACTGCTGGACAAGAAGTCCTTCATGTTGAACATGGATGCGGTGGATCAGGTTCTCAACATGGGTAAGCCGGAGGTGCGTTGTGGGTACTGCTCAGGCAACGGTTGCCGTGCCTGTAAGGACACCGGATGGGTTTCCACCATCATTGCTGCCATGCAGCCCGGAGAGTTTGATGCTTCGTGACTACCAAGAGCGTGCAATTGCTGCCGCAGCCGAGTCGCTTGCTCGCAACCAGTCCTGCCTTCTGGTGGCGGCTACGGGTGTGGGCAAGACAACAATCTTCTGCGAGATTATTCGCAGGGCGTTGGCGAAAAGCAAACGGGTCTGCGTTATGGCTCACCGTGACGAACTGATCCAGCAGGCTCACGGGCGGATCGAATCAATGACGGGCGTGACCCCGCAGATCGAAAAAGCCAGCCTTTGGGCTGAGGATGATGCTGATGTGTTCGTCACATCGGTTCAATCCATGAATGCCAAGTGGTTTGGCGGAAAACGATACGAGCGGTTCAAGCCTGAGAACTACGACATTCTGATTATTGATGAGGCACACCACGCCTGCTCAAGCACATACCTGAACGTGATCCAGCACTTTGCCCAGAACCCAGCCAGTAAACTGATTGGCGTGACCGCCACTCCAGACCGGGGTGACGAAATTGGATTGGGGAATGTGTTTGATGAAAGTCCGTTCATCTACGAAATTGGTGACGCTGTTTCTGACGGGTGGCTCGTTCCTGTTCGCCAAAAGTATGTCACCGTGGGTAGCCTTGACTACTCGCAGATCCGAACTCGCATGGGTGACTTGTGCGGCGGGGATCTCGCAGAGGTACTTGAGGAAGAGCAGAACCTTCACGGAATGGTACACCCGACCATTGAACTGCTCCAAGGCAAGAGTGCGATCGTCTTTTGTGCCACCGTTAGACAGGCAGAACTCGCTGCCGACATATTCAATAGACATGAACCGGGGAGTGCCGCATGTGTGCATGGAAAGATGGACCGGGACCAGCGGAAAGCAACGCTTGCCCAGTTTGCAAAGGGCGAGATACGCTTTGTGACGAATGTTGGCGTGCTAACCGAGGGTTTCGACGCTCCTCGTTGCGATGCTGTCGTGATGATGACTGCCACCAAAGTCCGGGCGAAGTACGTTCAGTGCGTGGGCAGGGCTACCCGTCCACTGGCTCCACCTTCGCCGACGATGACGGCGGCGGAGCGTACGGCAGTCATCGCGTCGAGTGACAAGCCGTACTGCACAGTTATTGATTTTAAGGGCAACAGCGGTCGCCACAAGTTGATCGGCATGACGGACGTACTTGCTGGCGATGCCATGCCTGAGATTGTCCAGCGGGCGAAGGATATCATTGATACCTCACCTGACCCGATGGACCCCGAAGAAGCGTTGCGTATGGCTGAAATCCAAGAAGAGGAAGCCAAGCAGCGTGAAGCAGCCAAGGCCCGTGAAAAGTTGCAGCGTGCAAGGGTGCGTCTTCGCGCTCAGTTTTCCACCCGTGAGGTCGATCCGTTCAGCAGATTCGACATGACCCCCACCCACCCATCCAATCCAAAAGAGATGGCGAGCGAGAAGCAGCAGGCCATGCTGATGAACAATGGGGTAGATCCGGTAGGATTGACACGAAAGCAAGCCGGTAGACTTGTGGCAGACATTATGATGCGGAGGAAACTTGGAAGGCCAAGTCTCAAGCAAGAGGCATTGCTTACTCGATATGGATTACACGCAGCCACAGCCAAGCAAGCGAAGAGCCTGATCGACGAGATCGCTGAGGCTGGATGGAAAGACCCCCGTGCATCTGCTAGACGAGAACCTGAAACTGGTGTTCTTTCTGGCGAAAGCGCAGAAGGTGAAGGGCCACTTCCGGAGGTGGACGGTGGATGAGTTGGTGTCCGAGACATACCTCATCGCCAAGCCTGCTATTGACAAGCGGTTCGACCCCAGTAAGGGGTCACTGTCCCGCTTCCTTACACGCATCATCATTCAGGATGTGAACTATAAATACCGTCGCCTGCATGGTGCTGTGCGTCGAAGAATAGATGGGAAAAACGTATGGATACAACTGGAAAGACCCAACGACCAGCAAGATTTTTAACCACAGGGGAGATCGCTGCCATGTGTGGCATGTCCCAACAAACGGTGATTCGTCAAATCGACCGTGGGTTCCTCAAGGGATTCCGTATCCCCGGCAGCACCCATCGTCGTGTTAGTATTTCGAGCCTGCGTGAGTGGATGCAGCAGGCAGGTATGGATATGGAGAGTTTTGATGCCGCGATCGGATTGGATCAGAGTGAGTCGGACACACAAGTGTCCAGTGTGCGGGAAGCCTGACTGGTGTTTAGTATCACAAGACGGGTCAGCAACAATTTGCCAACGGGTTCCGTCCGATCGCAGGGTCGGAGATGCCGGGTGGCTACACAAGCACGGGGATCTATTCGTTCCCAATCCGGCTCCCCCGCCGGTGGAACTAGAGATACCAGACACTGCACCGCCCGGATGGTCGGAGGCTATCGACGATTGCCACAACTGCATGGAGGAGTACCAATGGAGGTTCCTCTCCCAGCAGACTGGATGCAGTATCAAGTCTCTTCAATCTATAAAGGCGGGGTGGTCGGCGGTGCGTCAAGCGTATACGTTCCCAATGAGGAATGGCAGGCGTGAAGTCTGCGGAGTCCGGTTGCGGTTCCCGAACGGGCGAAAGTCTTCCGTCAAAGGGTCGAGGAACGGGTTGTTTGTGTCGCCGGAAACGGACCTCAAATGCCGCAGGGTGTATATCTGCGAAGGCCCGACCGACACGGCGGCTCTTATATCTATCGGTGTGGTCGCGGTCGGCAGGCCGTCCTGCAACGCGGGTTCTAAATATCTTGCCGAACTGCTGCCTTTTGGTCCGGAACTGGTGGTCGTGGCTGACAAGGACAAGCCCGGTAGGGATGGTGCGAAGTTGGTTGCGACCCAACTCAGCAAGACCAAAGGCACGGTCAAAGTGATCGAGCCAACCAAGGGCGAGGATGCAAACGAATGGGTGCAGTTAGGATGCACCCAATCAATGATTGATGTGGTGGCTGACCAAGCCAAGGTGATCCGATGAAAAGTCCTGCCCAAAAACTTCACGAAACAATCAAAGCCAAGGTGTCACACTACGCGGTCGAATTTGATATGACTGTGTACGAGGTGCTTGGCGTGCTGTTCTTGGTACTGCAAGAGATGTGGTACGAGCATGACCAACCTGATGAATTCGATGAAGAGGATGACGATGAGTAGGCCGATGTACGAGCAAGCGATTGACCTAGCCCGTGAGCATGACATGATGCAGCAGGTGACTGCACAGTGGGGGGTGCAGTATTACAAGTTGCCAATGTCATACCGGCTCGACTTCATCCTGATGAGTGCAGAGAAGCCCAAGGCTTTTGCCGAATGCAAGCACCGAAACTTTACTTGGGGTGACTACCCTGACGTTATGATTAGCCTGAGCAAAGTGCAGCAGGCTGAATCGCTTCAACGTGTGACGGGCCTGAATACTATATTTGTTGTCCGTGCGAACAATCGAATCTTCCACACCACCCTGAACCACTGCGTCAACGAGCCGAACTGGTTGAGGTTTGGTGGTCGGACAGTCAACACGCGGGATGACGGTGACGTTGAACCTGTCTACCACATACCCATCAATCAATTTGTTGAGGTCACGAATGGGTAAGGCCCAGCGTGACAAAGGCAAGCGAGGCGAGCGTGAGGTGGTAGGCATCATGCGTGACCTTGGCTACCCTGATGCACGCCGCGCTCGCCAGTCCGACGGAGCGGTTGATCCTGATGTCGCTGGTTGTCCTGATCTTTGGATCGAGGTCAAGCGCAGAAAAAACATCGCCGCCGCTAGATATATGGATCAAGCGGTCGGCGATGCCAAGGAGAAAGGTATACCTACTGTATTCCTTCGTGAAGATGGTGGGCAGTGGATGGTGATGATTCGGGCTGATGATGTTCCGGCGTTCGCTGCTGAGATCGTTTCACGATCCGGCGAACGGACGAAGCATCCCACGACTTGCCCCGAGGCTTGTGACCTGCCGAAGCGAGATTAGTGCAGATGGCACGCCAGCCGTACCCATCCTTCCGCATCCTATAAATATAGTCCAAAGCGGCCTGCTCCCGTTGATCTGGAACGATTCGGGTTGGGTCTTCACTATCAACAATCCAGCCGAACGGAGCGTGACGGGACATCCGCCTCCCCTGACTCTGGTATCTCTTCATGGCGACGGACGTACGAACCTGCACCAGCCGACGCTCATACTCAGCAGCAGCAGCCAAGACCTGACGGATCAACCTACCTTCGGCGGTGTCATCGGCGACCCCTTCACGAACTGCTTGCACCTTGAAGCCTCGCTTCTCAGCCTGACGGTGCAGAGCCTCTGCTAAATATAAATCACGGGCGAGCCGGTCCATCTTCCAAACCAGCAAGACTCCACCCCTTGGGGTGTTATCGAACGCTTCCCACAGTCCTTCACGCTCTGGGTCAGCACCACTAGCATGGCTGTCTGAATGAACAGACAGCACATGCCAGCCGTTGGTGCGAGCGTACTGCTCACACTCTGATACCTGAGTATCAATAGAGTTGGACTCGCCCGGCCTTGGTGAGAACCGGGCATAGATCACACACTTCATTTGTATTCCTCCACTACCCATATCTTCTTCTTGACCATATTGTTCATGGACTCGGCCTCAGCCTGCGCCTCTCGACGCAGGCTGAAGACCACAGGTCTACGATCATTGTCCGTGACCCAGCGACGAGCCGCCCGATCATGGACTCGGATAGCCCAGCGTTTCACTTGCCCTCCTTCGTCCAAAACATGAACTGCATGTCTGGCGACGGACGAAGCGTTGCAGGGATCTGCTCCCGCACCTCGTCCGGCACATCCGTTGAGTAGCCATCAATGTCTGGCGGCCCGAACACCAGCACCGAGCCAACCACGGGCTGGGTATATCCGATGTACGAACAGATCCATATAGACCAAATGTTGACCGGGGTGTTGTGGCGAAGCAAGGCTTCGTCATCGGCAAAGATAGTCAAGCCATGCTTGCCGCCCTTGGACTGCTCGTGGCATGGGATGGTGGTGAACACATCACATGCAAGGTACTGCTGGATCTCATCAATAGAATCCTTGGGTACGCTGATGGGCAAGCACTGCCCGTTGGTGTGGAGAAGAAGTCCTTTGACCTCATCTCGTGGTGTTGCTTCGTCAACCATTGTTGTCCTCCTCTGGGTCTACACCCAATTCAATACATAGTTTCAGCAATAGGTCTTGCAGGTCAGTGACTTGACGCTCAAGCCGTGACAGTCGGACGGGGTGAACCTTGCCATGCTTTGGTTCGTCCACGACCTTCTTGGTTTTCTTACCAACCTTCTTCTTGGTGTACACCTTCCGGTAGTCCACACCTTCAGACTTGAGGATGCGGTTGACGGATGACACGGCTGGCGGTGGAGTCATGCCCAACTCGTCAGAGATCCGTGAGCAGAGAGCCTGCTTGTCCGGCTTGGTTTGCAGGTAGGTGGTGTTGGCTCGTACCCAATCGGTGATACGTTGCCCCTCGTTGCCGATCAGTCGGCGGCGGCGAATAGGATCTCGTTCATTGTTCATTGCAGCACCTCCCCAATGCAATGGTCTAGGTTTTCCCAGTCGAGTTCGCTCGGGCCGCCTTTCTCTAGCACATCGAGAACCGCCATCCACTGATCGTCAGTCAGTGGTGGCTCGCCTCGTTCAGCACGCTGCGAGTCTGCATCGGTCTTGGTCCACACCACGCAGAATGCAACGGGATGCTCTTGCAGTTCTAGCCATTGAATAGTTGAGTTGTTTACGCTCATTTGAACACCTCCAGTTTTATCAGTCATTACGACTCTCCTTGTTTGTTCCCCCATCCACATGGGGTTCGTTAGAACTCACCCCATGTGTATGGGGGGACTTCAGTTGCGGGACGATCTTGTCCCAATACGGCTGGGTGGCCTCCAACCTCCAGTGACCACGCGGCCCTCCGTTGTGCATCCGAGCCTTCATCTCGAACCATGTCATGTCCTCCGGCTTGCGGCTCGGTCGAGCATAGCGGTGCATGTATGCCCTATATGTCAATAGAGCATGCTCAAGATCGTCCACCATTTCGTAGGGGAAATCGACCCCCGAATCTTGGTGGTAAGCCCTGCTTATTTGAAGCGGCCCCCTCGAAAGGTGTACCTTTCGGCGGGGACACCAATCCCCAAGGATTGGCTTGTCACCGGTGAGCCTGCCACCTGATTCAACAATATGAATAGCACGCTCAAGTGTGTCTTGGTACGGGCTGTCAACGACGGCAAACTGTGCCGCCAACGATGTGATAAGTGTGCTGACGTTCATAGTCAATCCTCCTTGGTTGCGTGGGCTGTTTGGGGTTCGGGGCGAATCCATACCTTGTCCTCCCATTCGAGCCGCCCCAACTTGTTGACGAAGAGTGTGCATCGGTCGCACCACCACCTGTTCCGCATGCACCGCTCAACAAATGGTTCCCGCTTGAACGTCGGACATTCCCGACTCAACTGGTCAGCCATGCCATTCACGGTAATTACCCATGCAGTGAGTCGCCCCCTGCTGAAATCATCCAGCGGGTAGTTGGGATAATGCTGGGCAGACCACCCTGTCCCGTCAATGATTGGGGTGGATTCAGACAGTGCGAAAGCGATAAAATCAAACTCGTTGCTGTTCATATACATAGTTAATCCTCCTTGTACTGCTCCATTTTCAAAAGGTGTTCGTACTCAACCTCTTGCTGGTACTCGATGGCCTTATTGACCTGTTCCCTCATGGTGTACAGGTCTTTGGTTTGCATGAGGTAGTCATGGTCCGGATAGTTCTTGACCTTGAACTCTCTAGCAAACTCTTCGGTGCATCCACCGATACGAATGAACCCAAGTTCGGGGCTGTATACCCACCAATCGGCGGGTCGTGTAAATGTGTAAGACATAGCAAATCTCCTAAACTCTAAATGTAAACATGTGGATCAACCCCGTCAAGCGTCAACCCAATCTTTGTGGATTTCCAGCGTACATCTTGAAGTCGCTGTCCATCAACACACACCCTGCCCCAGCCAACGGCTGGTGACAATCATCCATGAAGTGCGGCCCAACATATGGGTTGTACCTCACTCGCACAGTCTCATCAATATCCCATGTCTGATCGACATCTCCGGTAGCACCGGACAACCTGCCATCAACAAAGGCATGAACATTCTTGCGGCGTTCGTTCAGCACCCGCTGCCTGCCGCTCTCTCGCACCACGAACTTGACATCATCAAGGAACACTTCCTTGGCCCAAGCAACGACGAGTCCTTTGTGCGGCCCCTCCATCGCCATGACTGAATATGAATCCCGTGCAAGGTTGCGGTACACACGGACCCTGCCGCCGACCGCTTCTGCTACCTGCTCCGATGTATTGAATCGTGGTTTGTCACTCATGCTCTGCTCCTTACCAAATGTTCCTGTGGTCAATGTGATCGCCGTCTGGCTCTTCTTCTGGGTTGACATGCCCACAGATTTCGCATCGACATTGAGGATCGGTTTCCAACGGGTTGATCTCGCTGACATCTTCCCAAATATAAAGGTCGCAATCAGCGTCCTGCATCTTGTGAATCTCGGGTTCGTAAACCCCAAACTTATCCGTCTCGTAGTGCTTTGGTGCTGACGGATCAAAGGGTGTCACCTTGCTGATCCATATATTTTTGTGGTCGAAGAATTCGCACGCTCCATCCATCTCTGCAAAACAGTCCTCGCATACATCAGTCTGGTAGCATGTGGACGCACCTCTTTCTCCAATCATCTCCTTGCACCATTCCCAATACAGTTTGACATGCTCGGGGTAGGCCGGGTTGGGGGTTGGTGAAACACGATAGAACATTTTCCAATCAGTCATTGCAAACTCCTTTGGTTTGTCCCCCATCCACAGAGGGTTCGTAGAACTCACCCTCTGTGTATGGGGTACATATCACTCCGCCGCTGCCAGTGCTGCGGCTTCCTCTTCCTTGTCACCGTCTTGGGTATACCCAGTCACCAGCCCAGCGGCCTTGACTGCCTTACCCATAGCCCACGGCAACACACCGTGATCAATTGATCCATCCTCTTGCTTGGTGGCCTTGAGCCAACCACGGAGATAGGCAACACACTGTTCCTCACTGAACTCCTCACCATGTGAGGCAGTAATCATCGCCGACCCAATCTCTGCGACCAACTCTTCACGAGCATATCCACGGCTACCGAACGAACTGATGAGGTCACGATCAAGTCTTGACTTGTGACCAGTGGAGTGAACTGCTTCGTGAGCCAATGTTTTGGCATACTCAACATCGGCACTGTCACCCTTGAAGTCACGACGGTAGGGCATTTGGATGTGGTCGTTGGGTGGCGAGTAGTACGCCTTGTCCCCACCCCAAGCGAACGTCAACGTAGGATCGTTATTGATATAGTCCATCACCGTAGACTCGGTGGCTGTCGCTGGATCTTTGTCGATATCGACGATGCCATGCTTGGCTTCATGCTTGGCTTGCAATCGGTCGAGCCGCTTGTTGAGCATTGACTCGTCAATGCCACAGTCAACCGCATTCCAAACCGTGAACGTCTTGAACGTCAAGCCTTGCTTCTTGAGCGGGTTGCCCTTGTCATCTGTGATGACGTTGCCATCCTCATCCTTTCGGTCGTAATCCTTGACCTGCCAAAGATATACGATGACAGGCTTCTTACCCTTGACGCTGCCACCACGCTCCATGATCTGCTTCTTGGTTCCGAACCAAGGGTTCGTCCAACCTTGCTGGATCATGTTGATGGTGAGCCACAAGTGATTGCCGCCATTGTGCTGCTTACCAGTGGACAGCGATCGTGGCACGGATCGGTGGAACGATTGTGTTGATGATGCAAGCCAAGGCTTGAGCCAATCGGCTACAGGCTTTCCGGATTCAACCAACGTGACGATGTTGGTCCCAATATGCTCGAAGTGTTTAGGTGTTTTCATGGCAAACTCTCCTTTGTTGTTGCCGGTTTCGTAATCCCCTATCCTCATGGGGTTCGTTAGAACTCACCCCATGAGGTATAGGGGGTAGTGTTAGTTGACTGGTGTTTCGATGGCACTGATGATCTCGTCGATCTGTTCGACCACATCATCAATACGACTGGCACTGTATGAAATCTCGGACTCGCATTCGCTTGCTGCACCCTCGATCTCATTGGCACGGTCTACCAATCCCATAAGATCAGCCTCCAAATCGGGACTCACTCCTTCGGACATGTCACCCGAATCATTGGCAAGATCCGTCGCCGTACCAAGGCAGTCACTTGCATAACTCTCAGCAGTGCTGAGATTGCCAGTAATGGAACTCAATTCGTCTCTTGCGTCGGTCAATAGATCGACAAGTGTTCCCATTGTTTCGGCGATGTAAGCAAACTGGCCCAAGTTGGCCTCTGTTTTAGGATCCATAGCAAACTCCTTTGTTGCTGGTTGCTGTTGTCCCCCATACCACATGGGGTTCGTAAGAACTCACCCCATGTTGTATGGGGTACTAGGTTTGAAAATGCTTCGACGGGATTCGAACCCGCAGCCCCTTGATGAAGTTATCTTTTAGGTGTATTGCCATTGATACTACGAAGCACACTCGTAAGAGTAGATTGTCGCCTTTCGGCTAACCCTTGACGCAGGGCAGAGCCATACGCCAAGGGGAGTTTGCACCGTTAGTGCTGTTGGATGATCGCTGCTTCATCCGTGATCTTGATGACGGTAGTCTCGTCCGCTACATCATCCCATGACTCATGCTCAGTGTCGTAGTCACCGTTGTAGTCGGCGAGAGTGTTGTACTGTGAGTAATCACAGCACAACGCCACGACATCGAATCTGATTTGTTCGCCTAGATCCTCTTCCAATTCGTTGATGTAATCAAAGAGGGCATCCAGTCCGTCAAGACTGAAATTGTCTGGACGAATGTCACGGAACTCTTGAACGAACATATGTCGGTTTACTTCGATAATCATTTGCAAATCTCCTCGTTTTTGTTTTGGACTTCAGCCATGATGGTCGGCTTGCCATCAACATTCTGAACATGGATACAAACTTTGCCGACGTACGATCCCTTCCTAAACACCTTGACCACATGGCCCCAATGATTCTTTCCCCAACGCACCAAATCGGCTGGGTCATCGTCGTTGGGGGTCAACCATTTGATCTGCGGTTCGTATTCAATTTCAAATTCATTTTTCATAGCAAACTCTCCTTATCCCCTTACCTACAGGGGTCGTAAGACTCCCCCTGTAGGAAAGGGTATGGGGTTCAGTCTCGTAGCGAGACGGTACGGGTCACGGTGTTGATGCTT
>Ga0098043_1000417_pt1 | contig 14928 bp, 24 predicted proteins | sample 9B_taG_FD_92581 | JGI IMG/M metagenome (GOLD analysis project Ga0098043, IMG submission 92581) | Marine viral communities from the Subarctic Pacific Ocean - 9B_ETSP_OMZ_AT15188_CsCl metaG | ecosystem: Environmental > Aquatic > Marine > Oceanic | place: Subarctic Pacific Ocean | collected 2015-01-10 | reverse complement strand
TAAAATTAAAGTTGGACATGCTAATATTAGTCAAATTAAAGTCGGAGATATTGTAGATGTCGAAATAAAACAAGAAAACATTCCTAGAAATCAATATTTAGTTTTGGAAATAACTCATTCTATTACAGGGCTAATGGAATTAGAATTAGGAAAATACACTACTAATATGGAAGATAGATTTTCCGAACTTTCTATTGATGTAGATACTGCCCAAACTCAACAAAACAATACAAGTAATGAATTAAATATTGGTCTTGGCTTTTTAGAAACCATTAAAATTAAACCATTACGACTATTAGTTCGTAAAAGAACAACAACAGGTTCAATGACGCTTGGTTTCACGACAGCGTTAAATACCGGAACCGCACCACTTGGATTTACAGGTGGGGCTTCAATCGTCTATACTGACTTAGTGGAGGAAGAATTTTGATAACTGACCTATTACGAAACAAACTTGCAGAATACATAGTAGCAATAGTAAATGATGCTGATGCCGAAGGAGATGTAGGATTAGGTGGTAATTCAACAAGTCCTGCCGCAACTGCTTTAGATGTGCCATTGGGCGTAACTACTTCTCAATATACAGCAACCCGTTCAACTGGTAATGTAATAGAAATTAAATTATCCGTAGAAGGTGCAAATATTACAGGAAAAGTTATTAGAGAAGCAAGTTTTGGGGCAAATGAAAATAATTTTTTAAGTGACGGAACTGATGATATTATGATTTCAAGAGTTAATTTTTCAGGTGTTGGCCCGTTTGCATCTAATGAAATATTAGAAATCTTTTTAATGATAGAGGTGGAATAAAATGGTAGAAAATAACCCGCATAAAATTTCAACAATGGGAACTGGTAGTTCTTTAGCAGCAATTACAGACGCTTCGGATTTTCCCCATACGGGTTTAATTAAAGGTCTTTCTCAATTAGCAAGACAAAACATTGTAGTAAGAAATAATTCTAATGATTTTGATATAACTCAAGCATCGAGCGGTAATGTAGTTCAAGTAAGTGCTGGAACTTATTTACGAGATGGTAAGTTATTTACTGCGAGTGCGGCTAATTTTACTATTGGCACAACAAGTAATGACACCAGTTTATTAGCCCATTCTCAATTTGATAAAGGTTATCATTTACTTGTAGTAAACTCTTCAAATGCAATAAAAATAAGACAGCCAACAGTAGCAAATAAAGTTCCCGATTATACTTCGGGCGACACTATTATTGCAGTTATTGAAATATCTTCAACTACTAGTGATGGAAGTCGTAATGTTCAATTTTTAACCACAGATAAAGCCGCAAATAGTTTAAGTATTGCATATGATAATTCCAATGTTTATACAGAAACAATGTCTGTTATTGGAGATGCAGATAGAACTACATTCAAAAATAAAATTGCTAATGCTGATATTAGATTCGTATTAGCGGATAATACTGCTGATGAAAAGTTTGAGATTTTAACTGATGATGATTCCGACGGAGATGAAGGAGATACTTCTGTTTTCTCTGTTGATGGATTAGGTGCAATTGAAGTTAATGCTGATTCAGTAACTACTGATAATGTTTTAGATGTTACTGCTGATGGTTTAACTACTGGTGCGGCATTAAACATTATATCCGATTCTTCTTCTACCGCAACAAGAAACATTGTTTATATTAAGAACGACCACGCTTCGGCGGTTAATGCCACAGTATTGAAAGTAGAAAGCGATGCTGATAGTGAAAGCCAAGCCCCTGTATTTCATGTTAAAACAGCAGGTGCAGGTGCGGCAGTATTAGTTGAATCAACAGAAGATTCAGTTGATGAAGCACCGGAAATACATATTTATAGAAATGCTGGTGCTGGAACTGCTAGTGATGATTTAGGAACAATTAGATTCTACGGTCAAGATGATGCCGATAATAAGTTTGAATATGCTCATATTTTTGCTGATGCACATACCGTAACTAATGGGGCAGAAAAAGGTAGAATGTTACTTAGAATGAAGTCGGCAAGCACTTACATGAATTGCCTACAATTAGAAACAGGTATAGTTAGAGTCAATGGTTCTAATCAAGACATTAACTTTATTCATACTGCCGACGATGGAGGAATAAATTTCTTTTCCGATGCTGGAACTAATAAAATAGGTATTGGAACTTCTACACCTAAAACTAAATTAACGGTAGAGGGCGCAATTACTCTAAAAGAACAAGCAACTGCTGATACTGATACTGCGGCTTACGGGCAAATATGGACTAAGACCGCTACTCCAAATGAACTGTATTTTACCAATGATGCAGGTAATGACATTCAATTAACTAATGGCGCAACAGGCCCACTATTAACTGGAAAACATACAATTTGGATTCCTTCTTCGGCTATGACTCCAACATCTACTGCGGGTTGTTCAGCATTAACTTTAGTTGAAATATCAGCAGGTAATCCCGAATTACAAGTATTGGATTTTGCGGCTGATGCAGATGACAATGCTCAATTTACTGTTGCTTTTCCTAAATCTTGGAATGAAGGACAAGTGAACTTTCAGCCGTTTTGGACTGTTACTGGAACAAATACTGGGGATGTTGAATGGAACTTAACTGGAACAAGTATTGCTAATAATGCGGCAATAAATACTGCTTATCCTACTGCTAGTGTTTCGGCAGGGGTTGCTCACAGTGGAACAAGTAATGATTTGAATGTCGGTGATGTATGTGGTGGTTTAACAATAGGAAACGCCGCAGTAGATACAGTTACTTATTTTAAATTATCAAATGATACAGGTTCATCTACCCAAACAGGAACAGCAAGGCTAATTGGAATTAAATTATTTTATGACATTGTAGCGGGGAATGATGAATGAGTTTTGGCTATTCTATTCTCGGTTTTGGTGCTTATCCATCGAGAGGTGAACCTGCTATTACTAATTTAGTAATTGAAGATGAAAATGGAAATGACAACAGTTACACTAAAGTAGAAAACTCAAGTGGTTCTAATGCTACCACACATAATAATGCTTTTACTAATCCTGTTGAATTAGTTGGGGGAGTTTCGGGAGGATATACTATGACTTTAAAGTTAAACTCATCTTTTACAGGTAGTGCGGCCTCTTTTGCTTGGTCTATTACAGAAGTAGATGACCCATTGAACATTGTTTCTATTTCAACAACAAGTGCTAGTTCTGCTGATTTTGATGCAGTATTTACTATTTCGGCGGCGGCGGCTCAAGGGCAACCTCCTGTTAATTACACTTTTGCGGTAGCAGTAACTAATTCTAATGGAGATACTACAACAACGACTTACTCTAATGTTTTAATGATAGTTCCGTGATTACTATGTCTAAAGGAGAATTAATTAGAAATATAGGCATTGCTATTATTGTAATTAGTTATCCTTTGTCAATGTATTTCGGTCATATTATTTATTGCGAATTATGTTAATTGGCGAGCGTGACAGGAATCGAACCCGTATCTTCGGCTTAGAAGGCCAAAATGCTATCCATTACACCACACGCTCAATAAAAAATGAAGAAAACTATTAACTTGTTTTTGCGAAAAAAAATCCATAAAAAAAGGGGACAGGCTGACCCGAAGGCCAACCTATCCCAATTTAATTTTATTGAGTCTTTACGCTCCAAATAGCAAAACACTCTCTACATTCCCATAGTTTAACTTGGTCGCTAGAACCAACATAAAAACCTAATATACGCTTCGCAAGAGTCTTTTCTCCGCAACTCTTACAAGTTTGCTTTAAACTCATTTTTGCTCGCCTTCTTTATTATCCCCAAGTAATCGCTTAATATACTCATCAACACTTTGTTCAGTGATATTAGAACCACCAAACGCTGCGAAGAATAGCAACGAAACGATTATTAGAAAAATAAATAGGCCAATCCATTCTGTTGTAGACATTACCAATCAACTCCTAAATCCATAAACTCTTCTTTCTCAATAGAAAATGCTTTTACAATACCATTCTCTTTTCCATACCCCCACAAATCATATACTAATTGCGTGTCTTTCATACAATATTCTACTACTTCATCATATTTTCCCATTTTCCATAACTTAGGAGCATCTGCACTATCCATAAGTTTAGCGTCATCCATAGTGCATTTAACTAAGTTTTTCAATTGAAACCTTTCACCGTGTCCTTTGAGTAAATCCTTGCTTGTATCAATATACTGTTCTTCATTCAAATACTTATGAATGCAATAAATATCCATTGAATCTCTAAGTATTGGTAAATCAAACGCTACTATATTATGTCCGAGCAATTGTCCTCCTTTTTGAAAGTGGTCGTCTAAATCATATTTAAGTTCTTGTAGGGATTTAACCACATGTCCACTTTTTGCGAAAGTATCTACTGGTTCATCAACATAAACCGTTCCAGTGTTTCCATCCCAAGTAGCGACAGTTGAAACTTGAAACATATGAGTATTGGCAAATCCGCCAATCTCATGAGACATGTTCTTTGTTTCAATATCTAAGGCTAATACCGACATAAACATCACGAGCCGTTAGACCAAAGTTTTGAAATCTTTGCACTTTCTTCATCAACGGGTTCTTCTCCGCCGATTCTTCGGCTTAAAAAGGCGACAATACTTGTTCCTGCTACTGATAGCATGGTAACAGGAAACCACCCTTCATCACCGTAAGTATCTAATGTTTCAATTATTACTTTAGGCCCTTTTGTTATGTCAAAGATGACATATGTATTTTCGTATTTCATTTTTTCACTTCCTTTAATTTAATGTAATTCTGTCTACCTTGTTTCTGGATTTCAAAATATGTTTGGATTTTATCTTTAAAATCTCTATTTACTTGAGCGTTGGATTTTTTAACAACTTTACACATTTGAGCAATATACAACTTTCGATTAACCCAACCGTCTTCTGTCTTTTTCGCCATCTCTTCGTATTTTTCTTTGAATGGCTTTGTATTGAAAACGGGAGAGGCCATACGCTTCTCCTTTAGGCTCCGTTCAAGCCATTCTACCAGTGACATATAACATTGTCGGGTGATAGCCCCTGCCTGTCTAACATTTTGCCCCGTAACTTCAAACCTCTTTGATTTATCTTTAATGTAAGGGGCTTGAGCAATTGAACACAATACTGCTAATTTACAAGTAATTATGTATAGTCTGTTAATAAACAAGTTTGCTACCTCTCTTACAAACAATCCACAATCGTTAATATAACCAACCATGTTCTCATATTCTAAATCCAATAGGTCATTAGCGGAATCAGTATAAGTCATCATAGTGCATTTAGTTTCAATCTCTGATTTACCATCTTTCTTTTTTTCTTCATATCTCTCTAATACCAAATCATACATTTTCATAAACTCATCCGAAAACTTATCCATTGGGCCTTGTCGGTCTTTGAACTTACCAAACTTAGCAATCTTTTTCTTTCGTATATTATGCTGAATGGCTTCGGGAACTTCTCGAATATAACAAAGCATTCTTTGAAGTAATCCTGTTTCTGTCATAATTCTGTTTAGTTCGGTTGGAGGATAAGTCATAGCCAATACAGAACGCTCTCCAAATGTCTCAACAATATCTCCTTCTTTCAATTGCTTTTTCATTACCCAAGAATCACCATGTAGTGTATTTAACATAGTATTTAGAAATACAACCATATCTACTTGATGAGAATTAGGGCTAAAAATACCAGACCGTTCAAACTCATCCCAATGTGCTAAACCACTTCCTTCTAAAGCACCGTTCATTTTAACTGAAATCTTCTTTCCAGTAAAGCGAGAGTTCCCGTTATCATCTGTTTCCATTTCATCTTGTAGTGCATAATGCCCAACAAGTGCGGCTGATGTTGCTACTTGAACAGAAAACACATCAAACTTCTTTCTTGCATAGTGCAACTTAGGCTCACCCCTTAATTTGGGGTTTTGGTGGTCGTCTGGGTGTTTTTCAATGTTACCATTTTCATCTCTTACGGGAACTTCTTCATTCAAATTAAAAGGATGCTTTTGTTTTGCATTTATCTTTTCAAATACACTTCTTGCGATAGGCTGAACAAAATTAGACAATACTGTTTTACCTGTTCCAGAAGTTTGTATATGTAGAAAATGTATTCTACTGTCTTCATATTCTTCTTCAAAGGGTATTGCAATAAAATCTTTACATATCTGCCCAAGTATTGTAAAGAAACTACAAACAGCAGGAGTTTCATTATAGTGCGATATATTCATCGCTGACTTTTGAAACTGCTGAACAACAGCCGGAAGGCTTTGTTGAAAAACAGCACTCGCTTGTTTATAATCCTCAAAGATTTCATTTTCATATTCTTCATCATATTCATCATTCATATTTTCACCTTCTTTTCTGAGTTTAAAGTATTTAGAATGCGAGAGGCTAATACTAAGCCAATGCCTTCAAGGAACTGTAATTCCTCTTCTGTTTGTTCTCCTATTTCCATTACGGAACCATACTCTTTAATCAAGAGTTTGGCTTTCTTTATTGATACACCTTTGATACTTGTAAGAACATCAAGTCTCAAATCATCGGTAGTAACCCTTTTGAATACTTCGGGTCGTATTACATCTCTTTGTATCGGTTTCATTTTACATATTGCAGTAATAATTAAAGATGCTTCTTCTTCTGTCGGAACCCAAAAAGCCTTTATATCAGTATCTAATGTAATTCTTCCTATTGCACCCAAAAACTTATTGTTTAACATAATACTTCTTGCAGGTTCTTGTATGTTGGCTTTTGAATACTTTTTAGTATTGAAGATGGCTTCTTCAATAGTGCCATAGATAATAACTACATTTGTTTTGTAGTGCCTATCCATGTTGTCTATTTGAGTCCAAAGTCTTTTACTTATTACTGAACCTAAGAAGTCAGTTGTTGATTTTGCTTCAAAACAAACATCATCAAATACATAATCTCCTATTTCAAGCCACTTCTTTTCTGTTTGAATATTAAGGGCCTTCGCTTTACTCTCCACCAGTTTTACCAGTTTCGAGCCTTCTTTTTCTCTACTGTCTATAATTAACATGTTATTCCTCCTTATCTAAAAAGGTCGGGTATCGCCAACACTTCCCCACGCAATACCCATCGGGGATTAGCACAGTTTTACAATGTGGTGTTTTGTAATTACCAAATACTGTAAATCGTGCATGTTTTCTTGTTTCATATTCATTCCAGTCTAGCCATATTCCTTCATTCTTTTTTACTAAGTCTTTTATTTCTGATACTATTATATCTAATACTTGTTGCTTTTGTTCTGTTGTTGTTAATTTTCTTCTTTGGGTTAATAAATCTCTATACCAAGAAACAAGGTATGCTCTTGCCATATGAGAAGGATTCTCTACCATGATAGCATTATGCAAACATGGCAGTATTGGTAATTTTCCAGTATATTGAGGCACTGAAACCTCGCCTCCAACCTCTTCAATGGGGGGCGCATCGGGAAACTTGACCTTCTTTTTGCCACCTTTTCGGAAAGGAATAAGCCTCTTACTTGATGCTAAAGAGAGAATGCGGCTTATGTCTTTTGAAAGGTCTTCTTCAAGCAAAGGTATGCAATAGTAAGGATTACCGTTACTATCAGCCGAAGCCATATTTACAGTATTTGGCACTCTTCTTAGACGAGTCTTTTGTCCGACCCTATCATCAAGAGTGATGTCATTACCTACCTTTGAAATCAAATATGATTTTATCTCTCTAAAGAAATATTGAATACTTCTCATTTCTTCTACTATTTCTCCAAAAATAAACATATGAAAACCACGACCTGAGAAAAATAATGTATATTCAAATTCTTGTTCTAATACCAATTCCATTATTACTTTAACATCCCTAAAGGCTTTTTCAATTCTCTCTCCGTGTGCATCAAAATCAAGAAAGATTCTATCTAATACTACTGAAGAATCTATTTTTGCAGTTTCCGAAAAATGTTCAAAATCATATACTGTTGTATATACATTAGTTCTATTATTTTGAACCGTAATAAACTCGGCATATTCATCTCTCGTCAAGACTACTCTTCTTTTCATTTGTGGTGCGTTCTTTATGTGACTTCCCGCCCACACTTCTCTCGGATATTTCATTTTCATTCCCCTTAAAATCTACTGTTGCTGTATTTAGCATATTTCTAATTACTCCGGCTATTTCACCGGAGAGTTTAATTTTTATTGCATCCCGCATTACATCTTCAAATGTGTGGCCTACGAAACCCTCATTTATTTTTACTTCTCGAATAAGTTCAAACCTTTCAATAAGTTTTGATTCGCTATATATTTCATTACATAAAGATTCAATCGTATTTTTGAGATTTGATATTTCAGTAAATGTCCAAGACTTTGCTAAAACTTTTAGTTTAATCATTTCATCATTCATATTTTATCGCCTCAAATCTATTCAACAAGGCTTCCGCATATCCTTTAATATCATCATCATGTCTGCCAAGATGTAGTAAAATTGTTATTGCATCTTGAGCAACTTTATGTATATCATCCATTTAATCACACCCATGTATCTTCTTGCGCCGCATCACATATTCCAAAGAAACTACAAAAAGAACAAGTCTTGTAGAAAAACTTTGTAGGGAATTGCTTACGCTCATATGCCCAAATCAACTTTGCTATATTATTCATAACAGAAGTCATTGAACGAGTCTTTACAGGTTGAGCAAAGACATAATTTGAAACAGGATAATACCAGCCCCAATGCGTAACAGGAACATTAGGTTGTAGGCCATTCTTAATCAATACTTCATCTTCAGCATTTTCAATAAGTAATTGATAGAAAGCCATTTCTTTTCGCATCATTGTTGCTTTATAATCTTTCCACGCACCTGTTTTAAACTCAAAAGGAACATATCCTCCATTTTCCATAAAAATTCGGTCAATGATTCCTTGAATGTGAATCTTGTAATCTCTCTTTAATGGAAACTTAGGGTTAATGTTTTTCGCTATTGTTATTTCTGCATCGAACATTCCCTCGTTACATACAGGTAAGTATTCTTCTGTCTTATTTTCTGCCCTTGATTCTAAGTAGCGGTTTGTTTCAAACGATGCTATGTTCAAAGAAATATCATAGTATTCATCAATGGGTGTCATTTCTGTAATATATTCTCCGACTTCATCAGCCGTCATTGTTTCTGCTTTTTTAATATCAAAGTCATTAAAAAAGTCCTCTCTATGATTATGTAGGACAGTTCCCTTACGCATAGCCTCCGTTTGGTCTTGAGGCAATCTTTGAATGTATGAAAAGTCATACTTTTTATTGCACCAGTCAAAACTCCCAAGAGAAGACTTAGTTATTTTTAGTATGGGCATCGAAGGGTCATCGTAATTCTCCGGTTTCCAGTCATAGGTATATTCGCTCATAGCGGAAATTACCGCATTATATTTTTCATCTTGTTCCATTTTAAAACCAATCCTCTAATTTTGTCTGTAATTTTCCTGTTCTTATACTTGATAAGTCCCAATCCATAGCCCGATAAATAGGCTCGGCCTTTTTCAAGACCTGTTCTGCGTAGTGTTCCCAATCCGGTTCATAATTATCAAAGTCTTCATAGGTAGTGCCGGACATATATTCCACCACTTTTTCTTCCTTAGTCAATGGGTTTATGAATGTATCGTTATGATTAACTTTCATAAATAAATACGAATCATCAAACTCCATGTCATGTTTTTGTTTAGCGTAAAGAACACCGGCAATACCGGAACCTACACTTGGTTTTTTATTTTGTAATGTAACAAATTGACTTGTATCTGTTCCACACTTCAAACACCATTTAATATCTAAACATTCATGTAATCCATACTTGGAATTACATTCATTACACTTTACTGTAAATCTGTCACTCTTCAATCTACTTCTTTTGATTAGAGAAGATACAGGTATTTCTCCTCTTAATACAGAAGCATATAAGTTGAATAGCCTAATGTTTATCTTTCCCAACGGTTCTTGATTTACCCATTGTTTAAGTGCGCTCGTTTGAATCTCTTTAGCAAAAGGAGTTTCACTCACCCTTTTGGCTGTAAATCCAGTCATTGTGAACTTAGGTTCTTTTAACCATTCTCCATCATCCCAAGTAATCATACCAGCATTTCTATTCTTTGTTGTTCCAACACCTAATGCGGAGTAATACTTTTCAAACTCTAATACAACAGGGTGCTGTTCAAGACCCATTACATTAGGAAAATGTTCTCTTACTGATGCTTCAATCTCTTTAATAGATTCTTGCGCTTCTTCAACAGAATCTATTTGAACATAGATTGAATCAGTATGTCCATATACTACCTTCATACATAATCATCCCAAAAACTTTTTGGTTTATTATATGGATTTTTACCCATAGCCGCTTCGTGTCGTCTTATATCGTCTTCGTGCATAGCACAATTTATTCCGAAACGCATTTCCCAATTGCTTCTTTTGTGTTCTCTAATAACCTCTTGTATTAGAAATAAGATTTTTTGCATAACTTTTTTCATTTAATCACCCCAAATAATAAGAGAACTTAGCCGCAGGTGCGTCATGTTGTTCTTGTAGTTCTTGAATTGCCTTATACATCTTGATAAGTTCTTTATTATCCTTATACAAGTCAGCCAATTCTTCTTCAATCATCTTAATTTTCTTTTCCATTTCTTTTAGTTTGTTCATATTACCACCGTAATTATTGTTATAATGGTTGCTATGTTCACGATATTTACCATCATCAATATCTTATTACTTCTTGCTATCATAGCCAGCAATTCTTCTAATAACTGATTAGTCCTGTCCATCATCATTATTAACACCTTGTTCAATTTCAGTAATAATAGCATTACGCTTCAAGTTATTCATCATTTGAAATATTTCTTTTACTTCTTGTAAAGTAATATCCCAAGTCTCTTCTGTATCATACGATACTTTAACAGTTACATATTTAATTTTCATCTTTTTTCCTCCAGTATAGATTAACCTTTCCTCTTTTTTCTTTCCTGCATATTTGGGTAAGATACATACCAACAGAATAACTATTAGTAATGTAATGACTATTAGTTTTTCTCGCATCTAATACAGCATAATATATATCCTTTGAAGTAAAAGGTTCAGGGTAATCTTTAATTGCTTCTCTAATCCATTTTTTCATAAAAGTATTTATCTTTGACATATCATTTCCTCCGGTATGTTGAAGTTTTCACCCAATAAGCATGTCTTTTACAATACGATGCTATTTGGGTATTGCTCCCAATCATTTTACTTAGGCCTTTCTTAGCAATTATTTTATCTCTTACTTCATCCACAGTAAAAGGCGAAGTAAGTTCTTTTATTGCTTCTACTACCCATTTTTCTATTAGTTTCATTTATTCATCTCCTTTTTATAAAAGTCTTCAATCTCCTTCCAAGCCTCATATAGTGGTTCAAAAGGCCCCATTTTGATTTCTTCAAGTTTATTCTTTTTCAGTTTGTGAGCATTTAACACATTCTTCTTGAAGGCTTCCTGTGCTTTTGGTGTCATTCTCGTCAAATGGTAGCCCTCACATAGTTCGCAATAATAGTAACTAAGTTTAACACCATCTTTCTTTTCTTTTAGCATATATTGATGAGCAACCGTAGCATTAGGATATATTATCTTTCCACATCTCATATTTTCATCTCCATGATATTTTCAATCGCTGTATTATATTTTTCTAGCATATCGGGTGGGCTAAAGTAAAGGGATTGTGCAATTACAAATACAACATACCAACTTGTATCAAACACCCAATTGTTTTTTGCTGTTGTATATGTAGAAAATTTAGGTTTTAGTATTCCAAACAATTCTTGTCCTAAAAGACTCTCCCAATTTGTATTGGGGTCGTCAATTAGTTTCGCCATTAAACACTGAAAACTGTAAATGTCATCAATCATACTTTCATCTCCTTTGCTTTGAATGCCGCTAATCTAATTGCTTCTCTCGCACTTGCAGTAATGCTTGCGGCTAAATTAACATCAGCCCAACCAAACCCTTGAAATGCAACAATGCCATAAAAAGATGCCATTAATCGCTTTACAGCCATTTGATTGTTATTCCACTTAACTACTTCCGAATCGTTTCCGGCCTCTCTTGCTTCTCGCATAAGACGCTTATATTCATTTCGCAACTCTTTCAATTCAAGAACTGCTCTTGGCAATAAACCCAATTTATCTGTTTTGTAATACAACATATGCTTTCTTGTTACAGGGCTAAAGTCTCTTGGAGTTGCGATATTAACTGCAAACTCTGTCGGTTCTTCGCTTTTAGTTTCAAATGAAATATTGCGAGCAATCATCATTGATGGGTAAAGACCAGCAAAATCAAAGGCGGCTACATTCAAATGTAATCCGTTTGTTCCTTCACTAAGCGGGTCATAAATCATAGCACCGTCATAAGTTTCTCTTTTATCTACTTTACTTCCAGTCTTACAAATCCAATCAGCATTACGCATAAAGTAAATAGAACCCATGTGACTCGCATAAAAACACGCTTCAAATGGTGCAACCAGTAATCTTTGTAATGCAATAATCGCTTCACTACAAAAGTTTGTTTCATCAATCTTTACAAGCAATTCAACATCTATCAAAGCATATTTCAAATAGGCTTCTGTATCTTCAAGCCAACCTCTACGATAAAACTCATTCGGGTCTTCAAAAATAGTTTCTTTTGATTTACCTTCACCGAATAATGTTTGAGATACAAACTCAAGACTCATTGATGGTAATGTTCCTCTTTGCGAATCATTCCATTGTCTCTCAAAAGCCAAGTCTAAATTGAGGGTTATGCGACCCCCTAATGGTTGTTGTATCGGGGAGAATCCACTTTCAGCCTTACTGAAAACAAAGCCGTTGCCGGTCTTCTTAACGCCTTCTATTCGGTTAATTGGAGACATACGCATAGGATTGATACCCAATGCACAGCACCTTTCAAGCAATTTAGGCAAATCGAACTTAAGCCCAAACCATGCTATTAACATATCGGGGTCTTTATCTATCATAACATTGATAAATGATTCAATCATTTCTTTTTCATTATCAAAAATATATCCTTCATAGTCGTCATTAAAACTTACTCTTGTTGGGTCATTAGGAAACCAAGCCCATTGATAGTAGTTCTTATCATAATTATCATACATTACAATAGTAGTAATCTTATCATGGTGTTCTCCACCTTGTTGCCATTCCATATCCCAATACCATTTACGCAGTTTATATTCGGGTAATTCATTCAAGTTATCAATAGCATAACGAAAACCAAAAGGAACATCTGCTTCATATGTTTTATTCCACATCTTACGAGATTTATAAATATCAGTTGCTTGTTCAACAATAACTTTCTTCAAGGACTTTCCTTGAAGTGAAACCCAATCACCCTTTTCATATGTAAAAGAACGAGAAATGTATTTGTTCACTGTATAGTTTTCAAATTCAAACTCATCGTCTTCAATAAAGAAATACGGTTCATGTGCTTCAAGTTTAAACTTTCGCTCTCCATTTTCTCTCCATGCTGTGTAAATATGTTTTTCATCTATACATTTACTAATTATCATTCTAATTTCCTCCCGAATACGGGGCTTTTAATATCATTCTGTTATTGGCTACAATGATTAACGGGAACTCATCTTTCACATAAAAGTTAAGAGTCTGTCCTTTTTCAAAGAAGTTATGTAACGGCCCCGAATACTCAAGGGTTGCATCTTCTCCAATAGTTGATTCTAATTCAATTTCTTGTTCATATTTATTAGAAGCATTTGCTCGACTCGAAAAGGTAACATTACCATCAAGATAATCCAACTTATACACTCCACTCTTAACCAATTCACAAAGGCTAATCGCTTCACTATAAATATCACTATTCAATTTAAATGCACCTTCAAAGTTAGTAGAACCAAAAGACCAGAGTTTTTCTAAGTCCTCTTCATATGAGATATGCTTTATCATTTCCCTAATACGAGAGATTGCATCCATGTTTGGATGATTTACTACCATAGGTAAAGAAGCCTTCTTTGTTCCAGAAACTAGTTTCAAATAATCTCCACTCTCAAACAATACGCTTTCTCCAAACTTCTTTAGATATGGAATAATAAAATTCGCATCACCAATAAAAGCACCATTAGTTAATCCTTCTACTTCCAGTGTAATATTCATTCCGAATGTAGCATCACCATTCCATATCTCCAAAGAATTGTCATTAAGTGTCATATAAAAGTAAGACCCCATCTTAGAAGATGATAGCCCACTATTACCAAGATACTTTCCTTTTCCTTGAATGTCTGTTAATGCTTTCTCCATTTCTTTATTATTTACTACGAATTTCAAATCTTACCCTCCCTTAATTCAGGAACACCGTTCCATTGAATATTAGGGGGAGTTCCTTCACGCACAGTCCATTTCTTTCCAACTAAATTACCATTGGTTCTTGAACCAATCAATTCAGCACTGAAATGCAACTCGTTCTTTACTTTCTTCTTTGAACAATAAATCTCTTGTTCAAGTTTTCCGCCCCAATCTTTCCAAGCAGGTTGCACACCAACAGGTGAATTATCAACATACTTTTCAGTTTCGTGAGTAATGTAAATTACATCACAGTTCAATTGGTAAATTGCTTCCAATAGGAAATAGAAAGTCTTGTTTCGACTACCATACATAAATGGCATAATCTTTGTAACTACTCTTGGATTAGGATTAACCTTAAGCATACAACTATCGAACCATGTATCTACACCATCAATAACAAATACAACATCTTCTCCTGCTTCAATTTGCTCTTTGGCAAAGTTGATAAAATCAAGAGAGTTTTGTTCACTCTTATCAATATCCATAATGTTATCCTTTCGCATAACAATAGGACAATACACATTGATTCGGTCGGTTGCATCATGATGTTCAAACCATGTTGATTCAACACCTCTATCCCAATCAAGAACATAAATGTTCTTATCGGGGAAGTCTAATGCAATTCCAGTCTTTCCAGTCTTGGGT
>Ga0098043_1000415_pt1 | contig 14941 bp, 25 predicted proteins | sample 9B_taG_FD_92581 | JGI IMG/M metagenome (GOLD analysis project Ga0098043, IMG submission 92581) | Marine viral communities from the Subarctic Pacific Ocean - 9B_ETSP_OMZ_AT15188_CsCl metaG | ecosystem: Environmental > Aquatic > Marine > Oceanic | place: Subarctic Pacific Ocean | collected 2015-01-10 | reverse complement strand
TTGAAGCTTTAACAGAATCTAAATCTTCTCTATTCCAATACTCAGGCCAAACAGGTTTATCGTTAGGCATGATTGCAGGAAAAGAAATAACTTTCCATTGATCTGCTTTTGTTTCTCCTTGAGCCCTAACTAATCTTCCTGTTAAGTCATCGGTAGCCCATCTAGTCATTACAACTAAAATTCTACCACCTGGTTGTAAACGTTGTCTGGGTCCTGAACTGTACCATTCATATGCACGTTCCATTGCTGAATCAGACATTGAGTCTTGTTCAGTATGTGGGTCATCAATAATAAGTAAGTCCGCCCCTCGTCCTGTGATAGAACCGCCAACACCCGCTGCAAAATATTCCCCACCATGATTGGTCTCCCAACGCCCTTTAGCCTTACTATCTTCTCTAAGTGTAACATTTCCAAATATCTCTTTATACTCTCTGGTATTCATTAAGTTTCTAACTTTGCTACCGAACCGGGAAGCAAGTTCAGCATTGTGTGATACCTGCATTATTTTTTTCTTTGGATACTTACCAATATACCAAGCAGGGAATAAATAAGATGCAAATTCAGATTTGGTATGTCTAGGAGGCATATTGATTATGAGCCTCTTTGCATCACCGTCAGCTATTTCTTCAAAAGATTCAGCTATGATTTGGTGGTGGCCATACTTCTTTGGGTCCTTTGTTTTACGATAAATAAAATCTTGCCAGACAGATTCAGCAAAAATTAAAAAGTTATCCTGGCATAACTTGATCCACTCTAATTGCTTTTTTAGAATAATATCTTTTAATTCTTCTTCACTAAGGTTTTCAATATTCATACCGTTTGGGACCCTAGTATATTTATATATCCTACTTTGTAAACCCGTTCGCCACGTTGTCGTGAGCCATCTCACGTGGAAATTTGTGGTGAAATTTTAAAAAGTAAAAAGTTAGATTTTTAGAGCCTTCTATGGCGTAGATACACCAATGGCGCAAACGTGCGCCATTGGTTAGTGTTTAATATTAATAATTATTCTGGTTTGTGTAGTGCCTGAACTAATGTACTAAACTTTTTAAGTACATTGTCCTTAAACTCGTCCACTACAGGGTTGCCAATGTTTTCAAGTATGTGTTTTTCACACTCACCCATTAACAACTGAAACATAATCTCATAGTTGAGTTGTTTCTTTTGCCCACTCTCAATAACCATATCGGATAATGATGTAGGTGCATTAGAGTTTAATCGTTCACTTAATACGTTTGCAATATTGATTAGATCATTATTTGGCATTGTTGTCACCTATTGCTTTGTATTCACTATATTCAATCTCAGTAGTGAACTTGTTATACAAATCGTTATGAGCAATTTTAAAGTTTGCTGTTTCAAACTTTTTTCTCTTACGATTTATTTTTTGTAATCCAAAACTCTCACCATTCTCATCTTGAACAATGATAAGATTTTGTTTTGTTCTATCAAAGCAATCCACAATGTTTTGTTTCATAGTGTCTAACTCTTTTGTTAGTCTATTTTGTTTCAGCTTTAATTGAACATAAGCAAGAACTACTTTTTTTTCTTCTTGCTTTAGTCGTCTTTGTGCTTGTGTCATAAGACCTCTTTGTTAAGTTATGTATTCTTATGAATACTCCCTCGTCTTATCAGATCCCACTATTTATACAATAGTTAATTTAATTTTTTTTTATCTTTTTTATTAAGTCTATCAATAATGGTATTAACATTTGGTTCAACCTCTAGTTGTAATGATCTTTCTAAAAATTTCACAAGTTCCGTCAGCTGCCTTGTCATCTTATCTTGTTCTCGTTGTCCTGCACCACGAGAACGAGACGAGCCGACAATGTCGGCTCGTTTAATATCTTTCGGCATTACCAACTACACCAATACTCAACGACCTTTTTATCGTTGATTGCTTGCTGACAGAATTTTAAAAATTTTAAATCCTGCTCTTTGTACTCCTTGACGGAATCTTCTTGAAACTGTTGTCCCCAGAAAAAACCATCTTCTGCGTGATAGTCGGCAAACCCTTTTTCTATTTGTTCGCCTAACTCCTTTACGACATCTTCCGTAATATAACAGGGTTCGTCTTGGTCAGAGTTGAAACCTAAATGTGCAAGGTGTCCCTCAACGCTTATAGCTGGGTTTTGTTGCGCCCATTTCTTTGCCATAAACTCTTGAAGTCTTGCGTGCTTTCGCCAAACGAAGACCTTTGATTCTTCTTCTTTGTCATCATCAAAGTATTTTTTCCAATCTACTTTATGACCTCGAAGATGTGCGTGTTGATCTAGTCCCATATCATTCTCCTTTTTTAGTTTATGGGTATGCTTTGGGTTAATCCCCTTGGTGATACCCTAACCGATGTGTGGGCATTTATTCGGTGTGATCAATTCACCTATAGGAAATTTTTAAGGCATTTCTATAGCACAGCCACCCACATCATTGTCTTATCATATCCCACCATTAACGCAACAATTATCTTTTAGAAACATTCTAAACTAGCTTACCAAACCATTCTTCGTACCGAAGCCGTGTTGGGAGACCAGCACTGGAGTTCACCATACATCAACTCTTTCCTATCCGAGAAACGAGACCGAGCTTTAGCAAACTAATTTGCTACTACTTCCTGCGCAGTGACTGGGAACTTTGAGCACCATCAATGTAACTGGGATCCGCAGCTGGGACGAGCGAGGGCTAGAAAATCCCCATCAGAACGAGAACGAGCACGGCGGTGCTGGCTAAAGTAAAACTTGGGAAAAGAAATAACAGACTCAAGTAAACGATAATAAAGCCCAATCACACCTCCTTATCAACCACACTGTACTCGAGCCAACCATCCATGGCCTCCACACCTTTCATGAATGCATCCTTCTCTGCAGCAGAAGCGAAGGTGTAGGTTCGTCTTTCTTGTTTCTCTCGGCCCCAATCAATCGTAACGGCATGTTCTCCCTGGACCTCGGACTCAGCCCAGCTGTTACCGTTGGCAATGCAGCGCGTGCCCCGAGCTCCTGTTAACGCGTACGTTTTACCAGCTTCAGGTTTATTATGATTTTTCATTTGCTCTCCTTTGTTAGTTAAGCCTGCACCACCCTTTCGTTTGTTACATAGGCGACTTGTTAATGTGCCAGCGTTACAGGCCAGATCTTACATAAGATATGATGGGACATCTGTCAACCCCTTTTTTTTATTTTCTCAAACCTTTCTTTCAAGGTAATGCTTCTACCCACATAAATTGGCTTCTCTAGTTCTTCAACACACGCTATCGCATCAGCTACCAGCTCCCTGAGATCCGTGTTTTGCTGCTGGAGCTCATCAATTCTCTTGTGGTAGGAACGAGATTTATTCTCTCCTCGTACGAGATCTAGTGCTTCAAAATCTACAGTCATTATAATCCTTTCTTTCTCAACGATACGACATCGTGGGACAGCTGTCAACTAAACTTCTAACCTTACCGGGAGGGGGCTCTGCTCAGCGTAACCCCCAGCCCCATGTTTTTATTATACGAGAACGAGGTCTATCCGAGAACGAGAACGAGATCCTGCTGCACCATCCATGCCGTTACCGGGCCACCGACTACAAAGAGGTAAAAGGAGTCGGTGGCCGGGAAACGACAACGAGGATCACGCTGCTTCGGGAGGAGATCCCAGCTCCGTCAGTAACCTTCGCTGGATGATGGGCCATTCAAACGGGAACGTGAACGAAGCAAACGACACGAGGGTACGAGGATCAGTAAACACGGACACCGGTCTGTACAGTTTAAGGAGTCTCTTCAAAGGGGTCTCTTTGAAGATAATTACCTTACCACCTGCCAAAATATACTTGTTGATCCAAACAATTTGCCATTTATTTAGCTTGGGATAACTTAATGAATCTGATTTAAGTTCAATCCAAAATACTTCGTTATTCATAACAGCGTGTATGTCAGGTATACCATTAATTGTGCTAGATTCTATGCGGGTTAGAAAGCAATCAGTCAGTCCTTTTTTTATCTTCTGCCAGAGTTTAGATTCGGGATTTTTAGATATTGTCATTAAGTCAGTTTTTTAATTTCTTTGATGACTGAATTAGGTATTAATGTTGTATTACCTATTGATTCAATTTCTGTTTTATTATCGTTATATGAGTAATCACCAAATATTCTTGTGACACCATTCTTTTGAGAAAGTAAGTGACCTTTAGTAATACATGTAGCCAATTTAGCTTTTTTAACATCAGAAAAACTATTCCATGAAGAGTCTGAAACAATATCAAACCATTCAACAGAAACCATAGGATATTTTTCTATCTCTGTTTTAACTTTTTTTGGAACAGAAATTTTACGTTTAATCATCTACCTTCACCTTTATTTTACCAACATAAGAAACAATTTTAGAGTTATGTACTTGGTTAAAAACATTTAACCATTCAGACCAACTAGCTTTCTTCAATTGCTGCAACGTCTTGGGACTCAACCTCAATCGTTTTGGCATTGTGCCCATCGATCTTGTCCGATAATTCCTGAAGTTTTTTTTCAAGTTGTTCACGTGACATACCCTCCAAACCACTGACTCTAACCTCTTTTCTATCAACATAAGCACCAGCTAATTGACCTGATCGATACTCAGCATTAATAGCAGCTGCATATTGTTTATCCTTTTCGGCTTTGTCAGAAATTCTTTCTAATCTTTTATATCTTCTTAAGTTGTCACCTTCGTATTTTTTTACTTCTCTTTCAAATAATTTATCAAAATATTTAGCGATATGTGGGCTATGCTTTCTAGATAACATTCTAGATGCAACAGATCCATAATCTTTCTCATTAGTGCAAACATAACCTGCACGTTTAAGTGCTTCAGCTTGTGTTATTGATCCCCAATCTTTTACGTATATCTCTACAAACATTTTTTGTTTAGGAGTAAGATCAAGTTCTGTTCTTGCAGATTTCTTTTTAAGTCCACCAGGCATTACTTTCTACCTGGTTTTTTCTTTGGAAATTCTTTTAATGTTTTATTAATTGTTTCAGCTGATTCTCTAAAAGCAGAAGAAGTGCTTAAACCAGCAGCTCTGTTTTCACCATATTCTTTTTCAAACATTTTTTGAAATTTCTTACTCGCACCTTTTACGTAGGGCATCCCAAATTTATACGCTATACCAAAAAAATATTTACTCATAATTACCGCCTATTTCTTCTTTATCCCATAATAACAACAGGAACAACACAAAGCTATAGGTTAAGGCTATGAATCCCAAAGATATTAAAAGATCAATGAACATTAATTTCTACTATATAGATTATTCTACCCTTTTAAAATAGTCCAAAAAACTTTCGATAACGTTCCCGCAAGAGTGGTGTATCCCAGATACACCATAGATACACCATAGATACACCACTAAAAACGATTAAAAGTGTTGGTATAGTTGAATAATAGTTCATTAGATACACCAGATACACCACTTTAGACCCCTGGGGTACTTTTTATTAATCAAAGGTCTAGAATATCTATATAGTATATTTTTAGATTAGAATCGTTCTAAACTATAATTATTGTTGTCCGGTGTCCGGTTTTCGTGTAAACTTGTGGTGTGTTTGTTTTTATTAACATCATATCATTGATCCCTGGAGTAAGTCATAATTTAGCTCTCTTGATCGCTCCAGGGGTTTTACATCCCACATGACTAGGTTAATTTTTTATTATTTTCTTTAATTATAAGATCTCTAATCTTTCTTCTCTCTTCCTTACTATTAGCCTCTCGATACTGTTTATATAAACTTCGATACCGGATCCAACCTATTTGCATTTCAGTAAATTTAATTTTTCCATTATCTACCATTTTAAGATATTCACCTCTTACAAAATCAGGGTCAAGTTCAGCTCCCCAACACACCCGTTGAAAGTCATTTGAATTGTCTACAAACCAACAATGGCTATCATGTTTATGATACGTTTCTTTTTTAAAATTAGAAATATTTGTAGCATCCTCCAGAGCCTGTACTAATATAGCTTGAAACAATCGCTGCTCTGCGAATGCTTTCGGTTTTGTAATTTCTAGGCTCAATTTAATGCCCAAAAATTTTAGTAAGCTTGGAGCACATGTCATAAGCCTTTTTTTTGTCCATTGTAAAGGATCGTGGAAGTTTCTTATAACCTGGCTCTTCATAAACTCTGTTATAAAGATCCCACATTCTTTCAAGATAATACATACGCTCTTCACCTGTCATCAGAGCTAAAATAATAATAGATTCTTTTAATAATCCCTTATTCTTGATGTTCATTAGCATAACCACGATGCGGGAAAAGATGATATGGAAAAATTACACCGTGGTTAAGCATTTTTAACGACTAGCTTTATGCCCCTAGATTCAGCAGCACGTTTACGCCCTAATCGCCATCTATCCTCAATTTTATCAAGGAAAGAAAGACTGAAATTTCCTAAACCAAAGTCATTTCCACAATACAACTGAAACATCAAACTAGTTAACTCATCATAAGTTTTTTTGTTTGGACACACCATTACTAGCTTATCCAACGCCTGATTTAATGCTTCTTCACTGCTTTTTTTTACAGCTTTACCCACAAAATATCCTTTTATTAAAGTTAATTTTGTTTTTCGTTGTTCGGTGAAAATAAAGTGTTTTGAAAGCCCCACTTTTTCATTTAGGCTTAGGAATACATTTTAACCTATTATTAAATATGTGACTTAAATGCAACAATTAAATTTAAAAAAATTGCGGGTATTAATTAAAGGGAGGTAATAATTATGGGTAATTAATAAAAAGGTGGCGTTAGTCTCCCGTACGCCACCCCGATCTCTCGGTTCAAAGGTTAACCATCCAACCTGTGATCTATTTACCTTTTAGAAGTTTGTTGCCTTCTGCAAGTAAATTCTGTTTCATTTTATCATAGCTAATATTTTGTTTTTTAGCTATTTTTTTGACTTCATCGTCTACCAATTTAGCTATCATATTACCAGGTCTTCTAAAACCATTTTGGCCCATAGCTCTAATAATTGTATATGATTCAATATCAACTGCACAAGATTTCCATTTATTTATATTCATGATTCCTCCTAATAAAATATTACGTAAAGCAAACCACCAAAAATTCCTAATATTATTTTTGCTGGCAATAAAAACATAATTCCACAAATGATTGTTTTTAAAATTAAATTATTCATCTTCTTCTAGTCCTTTCAATTGGTCATAGCAAAGTTCTGCTGAAAGTTTTTCATTCAGTGGGTATATTGGAAACTCAACAAATTTCATACCACACTGTTGTAATTTACGCATAACAGTTTGAAACTCATCATCAGAATATTCTAAAGGTTGACCTGTCACTGTATGTCTTGGAAGTTCACATAAAATATTGTCAACATCTTGACACCATTCTTTAAACACATCAGAGCTGTTAGTCATTTTAATTTTACTTGCCATTGAATATCCCTTCCAAATCTTTAAATGGATTTGACTCTACAATACCTAATGCATCTTTCAACCTTTGATTTTCTTCTGTTAGTTTTTTTATGTTTTCATGTAATTCATCCATGTTTGCTAACAGCTTTTTTTGTGCTTCAGCTAGTTTCTCTAAAGCTTCACTTAAAGTATCATCTTTAACTTCCATCTCTTTTGTTAAAACCAAAGGTGGTATATCGTTTGAAGTTGTCTGAGGCACTTTGTTTCCAGCTATTGTTTTTATATTTATTGTCATCTATACTCCTCTTTGTTATGATTTATAATATCCTAAATATAATTATTTTAATGGGATATGCAAGTAATTAATAAAAAAAGATAATATATGAAATATGCACTAATCTTATACATGTGTTCAATGGCAACTCAAACTTGCCCAGATTACACTATTACTGGTATGTATTTTAATGATCACTATCAATGTGCTTTAGCAGGTTATAAATTATCACATAATACAATGAAAGAATTACAGCCTGAAGATGTAAATTTAGACAGATTAGCTATCAAATTTGAGTGTAAACCCTACGAAATTAAGGATATAGTTCCCCCACCAAAGCCCAAGATACCCGCATAGTTGCATTTATATCACATTTTGTTATATAATAGCTTATGAAGCTTTATCGCGTCCAAGCAAATTATAAAAATATATATGTTGATGAGACGCTTGAGGCCAAGAACGATAAGGCTGCTCTTGAGTGTTTTGTAAAGAAGGTTGACTCGGGAGATATAATTGAAAAAGAAGGGCCAGGATTTCATGACCCAAATTTTCTTTTTCTAACCTTCGAGGAGGTAGACCGAGATGGCACTACAAAAGTTAATATCGGAGAAACTTCAATTGGAGTCCAAGTGGGCAACACAAGCGTTGGAGCAGGGTAGAGTGACTCCTGACATGAAGTGGATAGATATAAAGATCAAAAATCTTAAAGTTAAGATTAATGATCAAAGTGTTGAAGACGCACAAATAGGTCTTTTAGACATAGCTAGTTAATTTAGCTAAAAAAAATCAATTTTTTTCCCAAGACTAATGCGCTCTAAATTTTCGTAAAAAGCATTCAGTGTCGCATCTAGAATAAAACCCCTGCAACAGGCAGTCGTCTACTATTCAATAAAATAAAAAAGTGAAAAATTGCTCATGGTATAATAGTGAATAAAAAATAAAAGGAGAGCAAAAATGTTTGAATGGAAACACCCAAGTTATTACAAAGAGTTAAGAAAATTAAGAGATGAAGCTGAAGAGGAAGTAAAAAAACAGGAAGAAGAAAAAGAGGAGGAGTCAGAAGAATAATTTATTCTTTTGCTTCACCCCATGATTTACCAAGTGCAACATCGACTTTTGAAGGAACTTTAAAATCAGTAATAGCATTTTCCATAATCTCTTTAACATTTTTAATGTCGGATTCTTTATCAATTGAAAAACATAATTCATCATGTATTTGTAATAATGGTTTATAACCTGCTTTATAACAATCAATCATAGCTTGTTTTGTTTGGTCCGCTGCAGAACCCTGTATTAATCTGTTTAAAGCTTTATAAGTAAAAGCTCTTCTAATATTATTTCCATAAACCGCTTTAGCCTCCTCATATTGCATGGCTTTGTTCATTCCAAAGGTAGAGGGCTCCCACATGTCGAATCGGCATTTACGACCCCTTATCGTGCGAATAAAGCCATATTTTGAAGCAGAGCTAGACACGTCTGTAGCTAATTGTTTAACAAAAGGGACTCTTTGGCCATATTTAATTAAAAGATTTTCCGCTTTATCTTTAGAAATACCTAATTCTTTTGCTAATTTTGCCTTCCCCATGCCATAAAATAGACCCAAATTAATCGTTTTAGCTTGTGTTCTTGTAATTTGTGCCATATCTGCAACTATTTGGTGAAAATCAGCTGACTCGTTCTTATAAGCTTCAATAAACTCTAAACTCCCAGAAAACTCATTATTAGTAGAGGCAGCGTAATGAGCAACTATTCTTGGTTCTTGTTGTGAATAATCAAAACTACCCCATTGTCTACCTTCTTCAGGTAAAAATAAACTTCTTATTTTATTTCCATATTCTTTGTTTCTTGCAGGAATCTGTTGTAAATTGGGGTTAGAATAGGACAGTCTTCCTGACACAGTTCCTCCCTGATCAGATCTAAGTTGATTTATTTCTGAATGTATTCTACCTTTATGAACATATCTTTGAATGGAGTCTATGAATGTTGAATGGAATTTATTTATTTCTCTTGCTTCTCTTATTAGTTGCGCTATCGGGTTATCACAGTTTACTAACCAGTTTTGGGTAAAGCTTGGTTCTCCGGTTTTCGGTGTCCGTGGGTAGTCTACTCCTATCCTATCAAACACCTGCGCTACAGATCTTGCAGCCCAAATATCTACATCAAGAGTAGTTTGTTTTTTTATATTATGTAAAACCTCTGATTCTTTTTTTTTAAATTCTTTTTTAAGCTTTGCTGCTTGAGCTTCGTCTACCCTTATACCTTTTCTTCTTGTTTCAATTAGTATAGGTAGGAGCTCCATCTCCATATCCCAAACATCATTAAGACTTTGTTTAGAAATTTCTGTTTTAAATCTTTCCCATAGACGTAAAGTCAAAGCTGCATCTTGTTCAGCATAGAATCCAACATAGCCTGCAGGTAATCTCCAAAGGTCAGCTTTCGGATCTATACCCCACTCTTTTGCTTTTTCATTTAAAAATGTTTCGTTTTTTATTTCACCAAGATAATCTTTGGCACATGCATTAAGACTAAAACTATATCTGTTTTCGTTTATTAAAGCTGCAGCAATCATTGTATCAACTATTTGACCACGTATTTCAAAACCATTTACCAATAACCAACCTACGTCATAACTTGCATTATGAAAAATTTTTGTAGCTGGTAATTTTAATATATCTTGAAACCACGCGCAGGTTATCGACAGATCCATATTACCACCTGCATCGTGTTGAATAGGAAAATACCATTGTTGGCCAAGAGCTGCCACTGCAAAACCAACTATACCACCATCAAAAGTTGCCCAACCCGCACCTTTAGTTTTAATGTTAGGATCTTTTGTTTCTAAATCGATCGCTATTTCTTTTGCTTGTGATAAATCAGGATATTCCGATGGACATATCCAGTCGCTATCGTTGTATATAAAATTAAGTTGATGAGTCATTTAATAAATATCTCATTAAAGTTGTAGTTGGATTAAAATCATAATCTTTTACACAAGATGTCAAAATTACAGATACGCAAATGATAAAAATTATTTTTCTCATTGTTTTATTTTACTAAAATTAGTGTCCTCTATAACTTTCATTTTCTTAATTGGCAACCCAAGGTAAAAAATATAACATTCAGCGCAGTAATAATCATACTTATAAACTGCAACTGCATAAGCATGATGACATCTTTCACAATTAATTAATTTAGTTTTTTTTCTTTTTTTCATCTCTTTTATCTTTAAGATGTTTAATCTCTAAGTCACAATAATGTTTTATTTTTTCTAAATCCTGTAATGGATTGCCTTTTAATAAATACCTACAAACGTATTTAATTATATTTGCTTGCAATGGATTTAAATTATTTTTTCTTATAAATGTCCAAGGTTGTATAACAAATCTTTTATAATGAGATCCTCCGACTTGTTTACCATCTGGAAAGGTTTCATCGAACATATCTTTATGTGTCATATTTTAAATTCCTGTAAAATTTTAATTTTTTCTTCAGCTTGTGCTATTTTATCTACTAATTTATCTACCTCATCAATATGTTGTGGATGTTCTCCTATCCCAACCGCTTTTTCAAAATATATTTTTATTGTAGCTTCAGCTTCTGATATCTGTGCATTATATCTATCTTCCAAAGCATTTATAATTAATTTTCTAAACATAGTTTGCCTCGTATTGTTTAAAGTATTTTCCTAAAGGAAAGTTATATTGATGATAAGTACCTAACAGATGAAGCGTTTGTTTACATCTAGTAGCACCAGTGTACCAAACTCTTAACTCTTTAACTTTATCTGCTAAATTTTTTTTATCAAAATGAGATGGGAAGTTGCATTTACTTGCTAAAACAACATTATCAGCTTCTCCACCTTTTACTTGATGTATTGTATCTATAATAATTTTAGGTGGTTGTGTTAAATCCACACCTTCTTTCATTAACTTTTGAAAATATTGTTTATCTTTGTCTTTAAATTTTCTTTTAAACACCTGATTCCATGAACTTTTTTCATCTCGCATACCACACCTTAAATGTAATTCATCAAAAGTAAAGACTTGATTTGGATGTGCAAAACTCCACTTTTTACTATCTGATGACCGGTAGCCGTGATCTATGTTTAATAAATATTCATACATGGTAACAGCTTCCTCTCTATTTATGCTGCCACCCTCACATATTTTTTCCCAATATTGTATTGCATAAAACTGATTCGGATCAAATGATTTATTATTCTTTTGATCTTGGTAATATAAGCCAAGATTTTTAGCCTCTGTTTGTAATTCTTTTTTAACATCGTTTATTCTTGCAAGAACCATCCAACTCCCATCCATATCCCAAGGAACTTTTTTTAAACCATTCCATCTAAAAATAGCCCCGTCTTTGTCATTAGAATAAAATTCTTTTGGCACTCTATTGTCACCCATAGAATTTAATAAACATTTAGAAAAAAAGTGAATGTTTTTATTTAATCTTACTGATTTTTTTAACACAAGCGATTTTCCTGGAAAGGTTTGAAATAAAGATACATCAGCACCATTCCATTCGTATATTGCTTGATCGTCATCTCCTGCGATGTAAACACGTTCTACGCCTTCAGACATTTTTACAACCATATCCCACTGTAAAGGTGTAAGGTCTTGAGCTTCATCTACCATTAATACTTTAAAAGGCACTACTAAACCATCACTAATAAATTTTTCTACCATATCAGTAAAATCTAATCTATCCGGTGTCCGTTGTCCGTTCTCTAGTTCCATTGTTTTAAATTCTTCGTAGCCATTAATAATTGATTTAAATTGCTGCAACCTTACAGCTTTTCTAGATTGCTGTTTGTAAAGCCATACAGGATCTACCTTCATGTTTCTTGCTCTATCATATATTTGTAAAGACCAATTGTTGTAAACCTTTTGATCATCGTGGCCTTCTTTGTATTTAATTTTAATTGTTCCATATTGTGTATGAAATATAAGCATATCTGCTTTTGGATCTAATACAGGTATTTCAGCAAACTGTTGTCTTGCAAGAGAGTGGAGTGTCCTAAAATATTTAAACGCATCTTCATCATAACCCTTAAATTTTTGTCTAACTCTAGTCACACATTCATTTACAGCTTTGTTTGTAAAAGATACATAACATATCTCATCAGGAGAATATCCCTTTTCAAGATAACGTTTTACACGTTTCAAAAGGTTTTCTGTTTTTCCAGTGCCTGGTGGTCCAAAAATTTTAATTGTCTTCCCACGCAGCCTTTGCTTTAACGAATTTGACATCTTTATTTTTATGTTCAGTTTGTTTTGGTAAGTTTACTACCCAATGCCTAGTTTGTATCCCTTTAAATTTAGCTTTTGGTTTAGCACCACCTTGTTCTAAAAATCTTGTGCACTCTTTTTCATTCCAATTATAGCTCATTTTTTTCATAAAAGCTCTAAACGTTTCAAGTTTGAATCTCATCTCTGTTTCATCACGCCATATATTACCACTATCTATTTGATCAAATTCAGTAGTATCCTCAACGTCTTCTAAAAACCTACCCATTCTAGAATTAAATACATCACTACCTTCTTCTCCTGCATCGAACCCTTCCATATCTTGTTTGTTAGAAATTAATTCTTCTAACCAATCTCTATATGGATCAGGATCTCTTTTTGTAGGCTTTAATGCCCTCCATACAATATCAAAATTTAAAAGTTGTTCTCCTAATAATTGTTGTTGATATAATTGTTTTGTTGAAAGTCTTATTGATTTACCTTGTATCGGTAAAATCCAATAAGGTTCAGGATATGAATTTACTTTAATAAGTTTACCAACTTCTGGTAGTGCTTCGTTTGCACCAATACCTAATTTACGTTTTACACATTCACTTGATACACAATGCATTCGAGCAATTGAAGTTTTACATTTATAAGCATATTCTTTATTCTCTACTCCCTTAAATATATTTTGTAATTCTTTAGGATGTAATTTTTCACTACAAACTTTTGCCATCATCTCTCTTGTCCATTCTTCATACATAACAGGATCAGGATTAATTTTTTTTGCTAACACTGCTACGTTAAACATAGCGTCATTTCTACCTTCACCTTTTTGAACTTTGTTTTTCATAAAGTTTACAACACAAGGTGGATAGTCTTTTGTTTCATCATCTTGAAATATTTTTAATTTTTTAAAAGTGTTAGGATTTAATCTAAATTTTTTTACAAACTCAAATAAGTTTTCTAATTTAATAGAGTTACAATTATCATCCATAGCAACTCTAGTTGTCATATTAAATTTTTGATATGGTAAGTTTACAAAATTACCTTTTCTCTTTTCATCCCAGTTTTCGGGAGTAAGATCTACTTCATCTTGTGCAGGAAAAATATCTGTAGTGGTATCATTAATACCAAGGTCGGAAGCTAACTCAATTAACTTTTTACGCATCGCAGATGCAGGAACTACACCTTCGATAAATAAAATTAAATGGAGTCCGTTGGATTTTGATCTGAATGGAATGAGTGGGTATTTCCTTTTCCGTATAACCGATATAATTTCCTGATGCTGTATATTATAACGATCAACATCGATGACCCCCCAACTGCATGTATTATCATCTCGAATGGGAACTGATCCATAGTAAGCTTCTCCTTTTAAATGTTGCAACCAATGATCTTTTGTCATCGGAGAAGGTTCAACCCAATGTTTGAAATCTGCTTTCCCTTTAGAGTTTTTCTTACCCGTTGGTTTAGAAACACCAAAATATGTAGTAGAGCCCTGAAAGAGTTCTATAAACTCTTCCAGGGTTTTGTCAAGTAGGTCCATACTAGAATGGAGTTTTTTCTACTGATTCTTCTTTACCGTGGTTAACTCTTACTGCACCCTTCTTACAAGTTTCATAAAACTCATAAGCTGCTTTTATTGTTTCTTCGCTCTCCACTGTTCCTTTATGCTCTATCTCCCATCCATACCAAGATCCAAGATTGTTTTTTTCTAAAACAGTCTTCATATTGTACATTTGAGTAAACGGAGCGGGTTTAAAGAACCCCTTACCATCCTTTTTCTTTGCTCTCAAAGACATCATCATAGAATTCCATTTTTTGGACTTCTTTCTTTGAGTTGACTTCATAGTAATTAATGCAGTTGAAGACTTATCTTCTTCTACAATCATTACATAATGAGATGCTGTCTCTTCTATGTAATTACCATTTTCAAGTCTATCTTTACCATCGTCACCTCTGGTAGTTTTACTCATGATATCCGAATCTGCAGGATATACATTTATAGGAGCAGAGCTACCTTCCTGTCCTCTGTCTCTCCATTCAATGTAT
>Ga0098043_1000411_pt1 | contig 14974 bp, 14 predicted proteins | sample 9B_taG_FD_92581 | JGI IMG/M metagenome (GOLD analysis project Ga0098043, IMG submission 92581) | Marine viral communities from the Subarctic Pacific Ocean - 9B_ETSP_OMZ_AT15188_CsCl metaG | ecosystem: Environmental > Aquatic > Marine > Oceanic | place: Subarctic Pacific Ocean | collected 2015-01-10 | reverse complement strand
GAGAACTAAACCCGTCAAAAGACTCCAAAGATTTATTCCGGATGATTAACTGGATTGATAGGTTCCATAAAACAATTTCCTAGAGGTACTAATGAGCAAGAAAGACCCAAACTACGCCGTTAAGGTAGAGCAAGCAATTGCAAAGAAATACGGCGAAGAGGCTGTTGTAAATCCCAAATCTACTTGGGACGACGAGAAAGAAAAAGAATATTTAGAACAATTAAAGGACACATTCTCCCCGGATGTAGATACAGAAGATCTTGACAAAGAAGAGATCTTTGGCGTTTTTATACCTTCAAAACTACTTACAAAAGAGTCTAAACGCTCTTGCCCAGTTTGTAATACTTATTCTTTCAAATCAAATGATGATGTATATATGTCGAAGTTTGGATGTTGTTTTGGGTGTTATATAAAGTGGGTAGAGGGCAGAGAAGATAGATGGAAAACTGGCTGGAGACCAAATAAATGAGTTCAACAACACTAGAAATTATACAAGGATTAGCGCAGGCAGCAGCAAACGCTTACGATGGTGCACACGATGAAAGGTTCGCACTAGATGGTCAAATTAGAAAAATAGGCCTCAATAGAGAGCAAGGGTGTCCCTTATTGGACAAGAGAGTCAACGACGGTTTTTCTGTAAAGTTTTATGCTGATTCCATTTGCATAAATTATCAGAGTGACGTTAGATTACAAGAAGTAAAAAATGATAAATATGAGCAAGAAGTAGAAAGAATGCTCAACGAAATAAAAAAGTTTTTACAACGAGAATATAAATCAGTGACAGGTAACGGAATTACCTTAAGAAAAAAAGGTGAACCAAAAATACTTGTACAATCAACCAGCAGAGTTCGAACCTTTGTTCAGGCATATCAGCATTATACTATTTCTGGTATGAAAAACATAGATCAAATTTTGGAACCATCTGTGGCATCTGAAAAAGAAGTAATTAAGAATTTTTTATCTCAAGTTTCCAGCAAGAGACCTCAAAACGATACACGTAAAAAAGGATCAAATCAAAAATGAGAATCACAAAAGAAGAATTAAAGCAAATTATCAAGGAAGAACTTGAAAATATAATGAATGAAGAATACACCTATGACATCTTAGGAAAAAGAACTAGTGGTCCAAAAAGCCATGTTATTAGGGCACCGGGTGACCAAGGACACATTGTGATTCCCAGATCAGGCGGTGACCAAACTCCAAGCGATTTAGAGCGAATGATGCAACAAAAATTTGGTGGAATGAAAGGTTTTGTTGCAGCACTAAACTCCGGCGATGAAACCGCCTTAAGAATTTTTAACAGATTAGAAGAGAAGTCTGAATAATAGGGGTTAAATGGCTTTTAAACTCTCAAAGCAAGAAATTGTTAAGGAGATTGTGAAATGTGGTAAGGATCCACAATTTTTCATTGACAACTACTGCATGATTTCACACCCACTTAGGGGGCTAATTCCCTTTAGGACTTTCGATTACCAAAAAGACCTCCTCAAGGATTTCAATGATTATCGATTCAATATTATACTAAAAGCCAGACAACTAGGTATCTCCACAATATCAGCGGGGTACATTGTCTGGTTCATGCTTTTCCACCGAGATAAGAACATTCTTGTTATCGCAACCAAATTTGGAACAGCAGCGAACTTAGTGAAAAAGGTAAAAGCAATTATGAAGCACCTTCCGGACTGGATCAAGATTGCAAGAATCATTACCGACAACAAAACTTCATTCGAATTGTCAAATGGCTCCCAGATTAAAGCCGGAACCACTTCTGGAGACGCGGGTCGTTCGGAAGCATTATCATTGCTCGTTATAGACGAGGCAGCACACGTTGATGGCCTCGACGAGTTGTGGACGGGTCTTTACCCTACTTTGTCTACTGGGGGGCGCTGCATAGCCCTATCGACCCCTAATGGGGTAGGAAATTGGTTCCATAAAACTTATGTAGATTCAGAAGCCGAGGAAAATGATTTTCATCCTATAATTTTACCTTGGGATATACACCCTGAGAGAGATGATGAGTGGTTTACTAAAGAAACAAAAAACATGTCTCGGAGACAAATCGCTCAAGAATTAGAGTGTAATTTCAATACATCAGGTGACACGGTCATACATCCGGATGATATGCAGTGGTTATTCGAAAATATCAAAGAGCCGATATACAGAACCGGCTATGATAGGAATTTTTGGATTTGGGAGAAGTACCAAGACGGCGCTTCGTATGTGTTAGTTGCTGACGTTGCTAGGGGCGACGGGGCAGACTTTTCCGTTTTTCATGTCTTGAGACTAGACACGATGGAGATAGTTGCTGAATACCAAGGTAAGCCGAATCTGGATTTGTATTCAAATGTACTATATGAAGCCGGTAAGGAATACGGGTTTTGTCTTTTGGTTGTTGAAAACAATGGCATTGGCATTTCTGTTTTGGAAAAACTAAACACCTTGGGTTATCCAAAAATATATTATTCTATCAAGTCTACGCACGAATATATTGATTCAACGATAGCAGAGGGAAACGACAGAGCAGTCATGGGCTTTACTACTAGTTCTAAAACTAGGCCCCTAATTGTTGCTAAATTAGAAGAGTACATCAGGAACAAACTAATTAAAGTGAATTCTAATAGGATTTTTCATGAATTTAAAACATTTATATGGTATAATGGTAAACCACAAGCAATGCGTTCTTACAATGACGACCTCGTCATGTCTTTGGCAATTGGCTGTTGGGTTCGAGACACAGCGCTCCAAGAGAATCAAAGGGAAGTCGAATACAAGAAAGCGATGCTAGGTGGCATCATGAAGTCTACTCAAAAATTTGAGACAAGAATGAAAGGACAAGCAGGCTACAAGGATAGCCTTGAAGACAAACACAAAGAAGAAATAAAAAAGAAAAAAGAATTTTTCTGGATTTATAAAGGATAGAGAATGGCTAATAACAATAAAAGAAACCCCAACAACAGTGATTCTGCTTTGTATAAAGCATTGACCAGAATTTTTTCTGGTCCTATGACGCAAAGAAGAACCCAAACAGGTCGTCAACTCAGAAGAAGACAGCTTGATAAATATTCGAGTAAATTCAAATCCGCCTCAGGTTTGCAATTCAAAAAATCTGAGTATAATCCAATGAACATCATGGCTCTCAATATGATTGAGAACAGGAACAGGTCAGAACGATATGTTGACTTTGACCAAATGGAGTATACCCCAGAAATCGCTTCGTCCTTGGATATCTACGCAGACGAGATGACCACTCACTCTTCATTAACCCCGATGGTAAAAATCAAATGTGCCAATGAAGAAATAAAATTTATCTTACATTCTTTATATTATGATATACTAAATGTCAACTCAAATCTATTTGGTTGGGCAAGAACAATGTGTAAATACGGAGATTTCTTTTTATATCTAGATATCGATGAGCACTTGGGAGTTAGGAACTGCATTGGTTTGCCTGCGCAAGAAGTAGAGAGGCTTGAGGGACAAGACCCCACTAATCCTAACTACGTGCAATTTCAATGGAATTCTGGTGGGTTGACATTTGAGAATTGGCAAATGGCCCACTTTAGAGTATTAGGAAACGATAAATATGCACCTTACGGTACATCGGCTCTAGAACCAGCCAGACGAATTTGGAGACAATTGACTCTTCTAGAAGATGCTATGATGGCATACAGAATTATTAGAGCGACTGATCGTAGAGTCTTCAAGATTGATGTCGGCGGTATTGCCCCGCAAGAAGTTGAACAATACATGCAAAAAGTAATGACACAAATGAAAAGGCACCAAGTTGTAGATCCGGATAGTGGTCGTGTTGATTTGAGATATAACCCTCTTTCTATTGAAGAAGACTACTTTATACCCATCCGTGGAGGAACTTCAACAACAGATATTGTCAACTTACAAGGGGGAACATACACCGCCGCTATTGATGATGTAAAATATTTGAGGGATAAATTGTTTTCTGCTTTGAAAGTGCCTCAATCTTATTTATCAATGGGCGAAGGGGCATCAGAGGATAAAACCACTCTTGCTCAAAAAGATATTCGGTTCGCTAGAACCATCCAGAGATTACAAAGAGTAGTCATTGCTGAGTTGGAAAAAATTGGAATCATTCACCTTTTCACTCTAGGGTTTAGAGGAGACGATTTATTGAACTTTGACTTATCCTTGAATAATCCATCAAAAATAGCAGAGATGCAAGAACTTGAGCACTGGAAGACCAAATTTGATATTGCCAGCACTGCTACTGAGGGTTATTTCTCCAAAAGATGGGTTGCCGAGCATATGCTTGGACTATCAGAAGAAGAGTTCTCTAGGATGCAAAGAGAAATGTTTTATGACAAAAAATTTGATGCTAAGTTGGAAGCAGTAGCAAAAGGAGCAGAATCCTCAGGCGCTGACGTTGGTGGCTTAGGAGGCGACCTAGACCTAGGAGGCAGCGATGATGCTGGGGGTGGTCTAGACTTTGGAGACGATACCGACACAGGCACAGATGACACCGCTGGAGATGATGCAGGTGGCGAAGATGATGTGCTTTTAGCAACCCCACCCGGAAAAAGAGACGATGATGCCAAAAGCAACAAGAGGGGTCCGTACAAAAGACACAAAAAGACATATCGCAAAGGTGGAATGAAAAAGCAAATGAATAATATTGCCACTGGTGAAATAGGGACGCTAAGAAAAACATTTCCCGGTAAAGTTGGCTTTGGGGGCCTAGACTCTCTTGCTCGCGGCATTACGGAACAACAAGATCATGATGTTTTAGAAGAAAGAAAACTATTTAATACTGACTTCGAAATCAAGTCACTGATTGAGTCATTAAAGAAGGCAGATAAAGATGAAACATAATAAGAAAAGAAATACCGCTTTTCTTTACGAATGCCTAGTAAAAGAACTTACAAAAGCAATCGTACGAGAAAACAGAGCAAGACAAACAACAACACAAAACATATTGAAAAAATTCTTTCATAAAGGTAGTGTTTTGAAAAAAGAATTAGATTTATACAACTCTATTCTGGAAACAAAAGAATTAGAGCACAATTTTTCCAGAAGATTGGTTCAAGAGACCAAAAAAGATTATGATCTCCTTGAAAGGAAAAGAATATTTAATGAACAAACTTCATTAATTAGCAAGATAAATAAGGAACTAGGGGCCAACTCTTTTTCTAATTTTATACCAAATTACAAAGATATTGCAACAGTTGGTTTATTTTTTCAGAACTTCAAGCTTTCTGCTAAAAAAAGAATCATGCTAGAAAACAATCTTGTGAAGTTTTTATCTAGAAAAGAAAAAACGCTAACTGAGATGAAACATTTGGATAATATAGAATACAATACTTTTGTGAAAAAGTTCAACAATGCTTATGAAAGAACCCTGAGAAAAGAACAAAAAGAATTATTAACAAACTATATTGTTTCTTTTTCCGATAATGGTGTGGGGCTAAAGTCTTTTTTGAATCAAGAAATTGGACGCCTCAAAGAAGCCGTAACACACGAACTTATAGAAAACCCAAACTCTAGTAACACAGAAAATTTCAAAAAACTTAGTGATAAGCTGGATAGCTATGCAAAAACTCCAATAGATCATAAAATTATAGAAGAAGTTTTTTATATTCAAGACTTAATTTCGGAGGTGAATAAAAATGAGCGTAAAAATTAACATTGCCGATGAAAAAACAAATCAGTCTTCCTTGAATATTAATATTACCCCGAGCGAAGAACCTGTTAGGGTTGCGGTAATCGAAGAGCAACCGGTGAATTTTAAATTGAAACTAAGGTCTGCTCTAAATGGCGACTTAATAATTTTAGACCATAAAGATATCGATATCGTGGTCCAGCCAAAAAGTAAAAAAGTAGTGACGTTTGCAAAAGATATGATGACAGATGCAGTTTACGGAGCAGAATCTAGGTTACTAGAATACCTAAGGAAAATCGGAATCATCAATTATGATTCTATACAAGGCGGAAACATCTATGGGTCTCTAGAAGGGACACTGATGGAATCAGAAAATCTAGACCCAGTCAAATCAACTTTATTAGGTATATCAGAGTGGATGAAGACTGAAGAACCTTATATGAAAGCCGTGTCATCTTATGAAGAAATGGAAGATGAAGCACTAATAGAACCTGACAACAAAGACTCTACAGACTTAGGAGATGTGCCGCAGGCACCAGAAAAAGGATCAATCAGCCCTAAGACTATATTTTCTCCATATTTGTATGGAAGATTTACATACTAAGAGGTAAGATGAATTTATTAAGTTTTATTCTTGCTACCTATGGCATGACATTTATTGTGGTTTATGGTAAAATCTTTGAAGACATAAGACCAGAGAAGGATTATTCTAAGAAATGGAACACTCTTTTTCACTGTCCTTTATGTATGGGTTTCTGGTGTTCTATGTTTTTGTTTTGCATAAACAGATACACAGAACTATTTACATTTGAATATTCCCTAGGGAATGCTTTCTGCCTCTCTTGTTTAGGGGCCGGAACTACTTATTTGCTCTCCATGGTCGTCAATGACTTTGGAATAAGAGTATCATCAAGATCAGGAGGTGATTATGTTGATGATTAAACGATGGATGCTTCAACCAGTCCGTCGCTGCTGCAGCGGATCCTGAAGCGCGCCGGTAGCGCCGGCGATTACTTAATCTGAGGAAAAGATGTCTAAAACTTTATTGCGAGAATTTTACGCTTTGTGCGAAGGTGGTATATGTCAAGATCTTCTGTCGGAAAGAGAAAAGAGGGAAGTTGAAAACGGAACTCTTTATCTCTCTGGTAGATTGCAAACAGCCGACAAACAAAACGGGAACGGACGAGTTTATCCATACAAAGTTCTGAGAAGAGAGATGGATAATTATATGAAAATTGTAAAAGACAATAGGGCCTGCGGAGAACTTGACCATCCAGATGATTCTGTTGTCAATCTAAAAAACGTCTCACATATAGTAACAGACTGTTGGTGGGAAGGAAAAGATGTAATGGGTAAAATAAAAGTCCTTGATACTCCTTCTGGTAGGATCTTGAGGGACTTAGTGAATGCTGGTGTTAAGTTAGGTATTTCATCGAGAGGCTTGGGCTCTGTTAGAGAAAGTGCAGGACAAACAGTTGTCGAGAGTGATTTTCAGTTGATTTGTTTTGATATGGTTTCAGAGCCTTCAACTCCAGATGCATACATGTATCCAAAAGATAAACCCCCTATTAGCACAAGACTAAGAGAAGTCAAAGAAAACAGTATAAATGATCTATTTAAAAAGATCCTAGGGTGAACATGAACAAAAACGAATTGAAAAAATTATTGAAACCACTGATCAAAGAATGTATCAAAGAGGTGGTTTTTGAAGAGGGAACTCTATCAACAATAATATCTGAGGTAGTGAAAGGTACGGGAGTGTCAAACCAGATAGTGTCTGAAGGCACCAAGAAACAAGTAACTAACAATCAAGAACTTACTGAGCGCAAAAGGGTTCAGTTATTAGAACAAAAAAAGAAAATGCTAGACGCCATAGGCACAAACGCATACAACGGAGTGGATCTCTTTGAGGGCACATCTCCAGCACCAGCTGATAGGTCTAGAGGAAGTACTCCTCATGGATCGAAGGCACTTGATGGGATTGACCCAAATGATCCCGGTGTTGACCTCTCTGGTTTTGGTATGAGTTCTGTTGTATGGAAGAAGTTGGCGGGAAACTAAATGGCTACGAATCACGTTGAAAAACCTCGAAGAAACGAGGATCCGAATAGATTTATAAAAAGATTTATAAAAAAATGCAAAAAACTTGGCATCATTGATGAATTTAGAGACAGACGTTATTATAAAAAACCGTCAGTGAAAAAAAGACTTGCTAAGAAAAGGGCTATTGCTCGGCATAAAAAGCAAATGAGAAAATCTGCAAGAAGCAATAATTAAATCAAATTACTAGTTATTTAGTAGGAGAATAGTATGTCGTCAAATGTTTACACTGCAGGCTTAAGGAACGTCGGCTCGTATCAAGTTTCAGGGCACCCATACCTGAGTGGATCTGATACCCCTGCTGGTACCGCTTTTTCTTCATCAGTTTTTGTTTTTCCATATGTTTCAAAAACAATAGTTGTATCGAATGAAAACTCTGTAACAGGCGCCTGTGTTAGTTTTGTTCCATATTTATCGTCTCAAGCGACTGCAGAGGGCTTCACTAAGACCTCCTCTGGTGGTCATTGGCTATATATTGCTCCGAACAGTTCCATTGAGTTGAACGTAAAAAGTGAGAAAGTTTATGTAGGGTCAACAACAACTGGTAAAATTGAAGTATCAGTTTTTGCAGAACTTACAAACATACCTGTTGCAAGAATGTATTCTTTTGATAATTTAGAGGGGATTAGTTCATGAGTATTGGTACACCATATTCGCCCGGACTTAGGAACGTCGGTTCTTATCAAGTAGCAGGGCAACCATTTGTTACAGGATCACAAATCACAGCAGCAATAAATGTTATAACTGGTAGTGGCGCTGGGCCAAGTGAAATTCAAATAAATTTTCCTTACGTGACAAAATCAATTACACTTTGGAATTATTCTTCTGGGGTCGAAAAACTTAGGTTCCACTTGGCTTCAAGTAGTTCAATTACAAATCATCCCGCTAGCGGACACTATTATGAATTATCAAAAAACGAATCATTATCTTTTGATCTAAAATGCAAGACAGTGTTTTTGAGCGCAGTAGGTGGAGATGTTCAATGGAAACTATACGCAAGTTTGACCAACATACCAACGGGTAGCATGTATGATTTGACTGGAACTGGTATAACAGGACCATAAGGAGGCTGAGCAGATGAGTAAATATTCAACTGGTCTTCGCAACGCAGGATCTTATAAGGTTTCAGGGCAACCCTATATAACCGGTAGCGCTGTCAACCCAAATGAACAAGTAAGGATTGAGTTTCCATATATTACCAAAAAAGTAAAAATTAGAGCAGCACAATCTAAAAATATTGCTATCAACGTAACGGATACTGCAAACAATGACGCTCACTGGTGGAGCTTCCAGACAGGTACCGGTGGCCTGAGCGATGGTGCTGGGAAACTTCCTCCTTTTGGTAATGGTACTACTGCGGGGGCTAGTCAAGACTTGGATTGGACATACTCACTATGGTTCAAATATCCCGGAGGAACAGTAAATAATCAATTTTTGATAAATTTTTATGCGCAAGATACCAACAATCGAACCATCGTAATGATGGCGCCGTCAAACACTCAATTACAATTTTACCTAGATGGAACAGGTAGCGCCTCTAACCCTGCCACAGGGTTTGCTTTTGATTCTGGGGCACTTACTGTCCCTAATATCACTTCTAACTGGAACCACTTAGTGATCACGCAAGTAACTAGTTCTACTCACATATATGTGAATAACACGCACCTTGCATCAACAAATATAAGAATCGGGGTATCTGACGATATACTAAAAGGTTTCAATTCTCCCTCTCGGGTACCAACCCAGACATCATTTGACGAAGAAATGATGTGGAACATGGGGATGAACAAACATCAAGTATCAGAATTATACAATAATGCTGAGTGGGTCAATCCTAATTATTTGTCAACTAAAAATGCATTGGTCGGGTGGTGGTCTTACGGAGATTCGCACACAGACAGGTTTGCTCCAGATCTTTCTGTTCTGAATAATTTTAATGTATTTGATAATCTTGCAACTGGGGTGTCACTGAGTTCTAGTGCAATGCCCGGATTATTTAGACTTAGCCTTCCCAATGAAGTAGTTTCATATGTTGACGGACCATTTGGTTCTTCATCAAAAGGTAAGTTGAGAGCCTCAGTGCTTTCTCCGGGGTTTCAAAAGGGCATCTTCTTGCCTGACATTGTAAGTAATTTTTTATCAGACTTATATCTGCAATTTCCTTTTGTAAAAGACTCTGCTTCTGATAGTCTAACAATATCTTTTTGGTTCAAGCAAGGCACTGGGTTTAACGCTATTGGTTTATCAAATTGGTTTTTTGTCACAAATGGAGGAAATGCATTAAGGTGTCGAGATGACCTCAATGGTGGTTTATTTTTCAATGATAAACTTTTTCAAAGCGGCAGAACAGGTACTCTCGCAAATGCACTAGATAATAACTGGCATCACTTTGCAATGACAGCAAATGCAAGCAGTAACACAACTGAAATATTTTACGATGGCTCACTCGTTTCATCAGATTCAATGACCATAACGCCATCTATTGCAGATGTATTTATGCCAAGAAATCAATCTGGTCCTATGCGAAACTGGGCAGAAATTACACTATGGGGTGCAGCGCTAAATTCAACACAAATAAGCGAACTATATAACTCAGGTAGGTATTTTGATCCCACAAGTCATTCTCTTAGTGCTAATTTAGAAAGTTGGTATAGATTCAATGATACTTTGGATCCTCCTGATACGAACACAACAATTTTTGACAGAGTTGGGTCAAACGACGGAACAGTGAATGTTGTACAGGGAGACAATACAGCAACTTTTATACAAGGGCCTTCTTCTTGGAATGAAAACTACAACGTTTATGATAACAGGCACTACTATGAATTATCTGGGTACGGAGAGTCCATAGATTTACCAATAAAAACAAAAGAAATATACCTATCTGGGATTCGTAGCCAAGTTCAATTTGAAGTTATTGCAGAACTGACAAATATTCCGACAGGTAGCATGTATGCTCTAACAGGTTCGGGGATCGATGAGTAATGTCAGAATTTGGCTGGGCCTATGTTGTTGGGACACAGACCCAAGGCCCGTCTGGGTCCTTACAAGCAACCACCGCTGGTGGTCGACTTTCTGGTAGTCAAAACCTTATATACGATGCAGATGATGGGGTACTTACTCTAACTGGATCCCTGAATATATCTGGTGCTTTGAATGTCAATGAAATAAACCTGAATGTTACAAACAGGAACGTGGTCAATCTTAGTTCCACTGGTTCCACTCGCTTCGGTGATGATTGTAGTGATAGACATGTTTTCACTGGTAGTATGCTCATAAGTTGCTCTTCAACTCCTCTTAATATTATTGGAATACCTTCAGGTGCCGCTTCGAGTTCAAATCATTATTTAGCATTAGACTCTAACTATAATCTCGTCTTGACATCAGCGGTTGCAGATGCTGGAGGACTAATAGATGAATACACAAACTCTGGCAACAATCGCATAATTACTAGCATTGACTCGTCTGGCATAAACGCAGAGCAAAACTTATTATTTGATGGTACGACAATGACTGTAACAGGGGATATAAGTTCTTCTGTGGGCGTGTCATCTTCAGTGGGTCAATTTACAAACCTAACTGGAGCTGCTATCAAAGGCACGACAGTCAACGCCACAACAGTAACTGCTAATTCCCTAGGCGGCACCCTATCTACTGCTGCTCAACCAAATGTAACATCATTAGGGACTCTTACATCACTAAATGTTAGTGGTGATCTATCTGCTTCTGCGTTATTTGTATCAAGTTCAAATGAAAGAGTAGGTATAGGCACAAACTCCCCTGCTAAAAAAATTGAAGTCCTTGACACCTCAGAGCAATTAAGGCTCTCGTATTCAAAATACATCTTTGGGATATCATCTGATGTTTTTACTGATGTATATACCAACAATTCTGGTGATCTAATTATAGACCCTAGTAATGACAGGGTTGGTATCGGCACAGCGTCGCCAACCAAAACTCTTGATGTCAACGGTGATGTAAGGATAGCAGGTAATCTTGAGGTCACAGGCGCTCTTAGTGCAAGAGTTTCAGAATTTATTGTTTCTGCTAACAATATTACCTTTGGAGATGCTGCTACGGACTCCTTAACGTTCAATGCCTCTTCTGGAACGGTCCCGAATGGCCTGAATTTAGACTCAAACACTTGGGTGCTAGACAGTGCGAATAACAGGATTGGAATTGGAGTTGAACATCCGGATGCACTTTTAGATATAAAAAGCAATGGTTCTGCCGGCAACGAAGTTCTTCGTTTTAGTTTAGATGGTGATAGGGACTGGAGTTTTGCACAAGAAGGTGCCGGGGCAGGTACTGGGTTGAGACTCCGAAGTTTAGCGGCTAAAGATTTTCACATAGATGCAACAGCCGTGATTTATCGCGATCATAATGGATCAAATGAAATAATGAGAGTCGAGTCGACCAATGGTAAAGTTGGTATCGGAACATCTACACCAGAAACCAAACTACATGTGAGTGGAACTACAAGTATAACGCAGGACCTAGGCGTAACAGGAAGTATCACGGGTAGCACCCTTACAGATGGCACAGTAAAGATCACAGGAGGCGACATAAGTTCGGTTGGTACCTTAACGGCCACAAATGTAAATGCTACCAGCCTAGGGGGTACTCTATCGACAGCCGCACAACCAAATGTAACATCGCTCGGAACCTTAACTAGCTTAACTGTTGGAGGAGATGTAACAGTTGACACCAATACGTTCAAAGTTAACTCAACTTCAAACAAAGTAGGTATTGGACGAGTCGACCCAGAAAAGAAATTAGACGTTCTCGATACAGATCGACAACTGAGACTAACTCACACCAAGGCTTCATTAGGGGTCAGCGCAGTTCACTCTGATTTATACACAACAGGTCAAGGTTATTTGATCTTGAGCGGGACAGCGCAGAGGGTTGGCATAGGAACTGAATCACCGTCTCGTATGTTAGATGTCGATGGTAATGTTAGGATTGGTGGTAATCTTGAAATAACAGGCTCCTTACACGCAAAAGTGAGCGAGTTCATTGTTACCGCTGATAATATTACTTTTGGTCAAGATGCCGAGGACACATTAATATTTAATGCTGCCTCTGGAACAATAATGAATGGCTTAAACTGGGACAATGACACTTTTGTGATGGACTCCGACAACAATAGAATTGGAGTTGGTGTTGCTCACCCTGACACCAAACTACATGTGAAAACTACCAGTTCACAATTAAAATTGGCTTATAATGATTCTGCTAGTTCAACGTTTACTGTCAAATCAAATGGCGACTTAAGCATTTTACCAACAGGCAATTTTTTGACTGCGTCTTCTGGTTTTAAAGTATCAGGATCAACAATACTCGGGTCTCTTCCGACACAACACACGGTTGTCTCTGGTCACTTAACAGCATCAATTGCCGTCTCGTCCTCTTTGGGAAGATTCACGAAACTCACTGCTTCTTCTATGACAGACGGTACCGCTCTAATCAATGGCGGGAATATCACAAATGTAGGGACCCTTAGTGCTACAAATTTAGGTGGGACTTTATCTACGGCAGCACAGCCGAATATTACGTCTGTTGGAACTTTGGCCGACCTAACAATATCTGGTGATTTATCTGTTGATACTAAGACCTTGAAAGTTGATTCTGTGAACGACAGGGTTGGAATTGGCAGGAATGATCCCCAAAAAACACTAGAGGTCTTAGATACAGGGAAGCAATTTAGAGTTTCATACTCAAAGTATATTTTTGGTGTATCTGCAAATGTATTTTCTGACTTGTCAACTGATTCTTCTGGGTTCCTTGTTCTTTCAGGTTCCGGAGGAAAAACAAAAATTGATAATGGCCTTCAGGTCACAGGTCTTTTGGCAGGAACAGGCATAACCACAAAGTACTTGGCACTAGACTCTTCCAACAATATCATATTAACATCATCTGTTACTCCCGGAATTGAAACACGGGCTAGAAGAAAAATAACAGGGAATTCTACCCTTGCAGTAGATGACTATTACATAGGAGTATCAGCGAGTTCAGATGTTACCTTGACACTTTTAGATGCATCAACCATCCCTAACGGACAAACTTTTACAATCAAAGATGAAAGAGGTAATGCTAATTCTATAGAAATAAAAATTGTTGCATCAGGCAGTCAAGTCATTGATGGCGAAAGTTTTGTTATAATTGAATCTCCATTTGGTGCTTTAAATTTATACACCGACGGCGTTAGTAAATATTTTATTTTCTAATAAACTCGGCTTGTGCTTGGGTTATCTGTAGTTATAAAATATTTTTTATTTTTTTTGGTTTTTGTAAACTACTTATTTATCGAGGATCTCCATATATGGGGAACTCTGGCGTTTTTTACGCCTTATAATACATAATCTTTAGGAGGATTAAAATATGTCTTATAAATTTCAAAGAGGAAATGCGATACTCAGCGGCTCAATGATCATCGAAGATTCATTTGAAGCTAATGGTATTCAATCTCTCGGAAAAGTTTCAGGTTCTGGTAATCTTGAGATTGGTGGAACTGTTCGTTTAGACGGTGTTGCTGATGCTGCTCTTGATGTTGCTACTGATAGTTTTTATTATCGTGATGGTGATAAGCAAATGAAGCGTGATACAATGGCTGACTACGCTACTGCAATCGCTGGTGCCGGTCTTGCTGCTTCTAGTGGTGTTCTTGCTGTTGGTGTTGATGACACTGGTATCGAAATCGACTCTGATGCTCTTCGCTTGAAGGACAGTGGTGTTGCTACTGCAAAAATTGCTGACAATGCCGTAACTCTTGCCAAAATGGCTGGACTTACTCGTGGTTCTATCATCTTTGGTGATACTTCTGGTGATCCCGCTGCTCTTGCAAAAGGTACAGCCGCTCAGTTTCTTCAGTCTGATGGAACTGATGTTTCTTATGTTTCTATGAGTGGGGATGCAACAATCGCCGCTGGTGGTGCTTTAACAATTGCTGATGATGCTGTTGAAAGTGGAATGCTCAATGATAATATTATTTCTGGTCAAACCGAATTGGCTCACGCTGATATCGTTGATGCTGATGAATTAATGATTTCTGATGGTGGTGTTATCAAGAGAGTTGGTATCGATAGTCTTCAAGATCACTACTTCGGAAACATTTCTGGTGATGCTACTGTTGCTGACGGTGGTGCTTTAACTATCGCTGCAAATGCTGTTGAAGGATCTATGATCAATTCAAACGCTGCTGGTGATGGTATTGCCTATAGTTCAAATGCACTTCAGTTG
>Ga0098043_1000410_pt1 | contig 14990 bp, 6 predicted proteins | sample 9B_taG_FD_92581 | JGI IMG/M metagenome (GOLD analysis project Ga0098043, IMG submission 92581) | Marine viral communities from the Subarctic Pacific Ocean - 9B_ETSP_OMZ_AT15188_CsCl metaG | ecosystem: Environmental > Aquatic > Marine > Oceanic | place: Subarctic Pacific Ocean | collected 2015-01-10 | reverse complement strand
TGGACTTGCAGGAACAGTAGTTGCAAATACATTGCAAGTTGGATTCACAACTGAATCTATTGTTGGATTTGGAACCACTGAGATGAAGCACGTCTTTATCGATGCAAAGACAACAACGATTGCTTCTTCTGGAACTCCTGGTATTACAACTGTGGCATCGTACTTACCTGAGTATGACGCAGCATATTTCATGGTTCAGATTTCTGATACTGGTAATAATCACAATCATCATGAACTGAGAGAATTACTTGTTATGGATGACTTCTCTTCTACGGAAGAAGAATCGACAACATACATTCAAGAGTTTGGTAATGTTGAGACCGAACTAACTCTACCGTATGTAACTGGACTTGGAACATTTGGTGCAAGAGTTACCTCAAATGGTGGAGTATCCTTGACATTCACTCCACAGGCTGGAATTGGAGTCACAGTTAAAACCTTCATGAATGCTCTTAGACTTGAGGATGATAGTAAGGATGAAATTGATTTTGAAAATGGTTTGATTGTTTCCCACTATGCTCGTTATGAGGGAACTGAAAATGCTGTTAAGAAGCAATTCAATTTAGAGCATAGATCTGATTCAGTATTTGAAAAATACTTTGTAGGTAATGATTCTGATATTGTTAGTGTTGATGCTGATACTATCAGAATTCCAAACCACTTCTTTGTTACTGGTGAGGCAATTCGTTATGACAGAAACGGTGGAATTACTTCCTCAATTGGTATTGCAACTACAAGTTTTGCTGGAGTTGGTGCTACAGAGTATCTTCCAATTGGAGAGGATATATTCGCAATTAAAGTTACCGACGATAAAATTAAACTTGCAACTTCTGCAGAAAATGCACTTAAGAGAATCGCTGTTCCTATTGAACTTGAAAGTGTTGGTGTTGGTACTTCTCATAGATTTATCGCAACCAATCAAAATGCAAGATGCTTGATTGCTCTTGATAATTTAATTCAGTCCCCTATCGTATCTACTGCTCAAACTCAAACTCTTGCCGATAATGTAAGTTCGGTTGAGAATGCCATAAAACTGAGTGGAATAACCTCATTCTTTGGATCAGAGCTCATCAAAATGGGTGATGAGATTATGAAGATTACTGGTGTTGGTATCGGTAGCACAAATAGATTTACTGTTCGTAGAGGACAACTTGGAACAAGAATTGGAACGGGTGATACCGGAGATGTGATCACTAAGGTTGTTGGTAATTACAACATCATTGATAATGCAATTAACTTTGCTGAAGCTCCATATGGCGGTCAACCAATTGGTAGTATCACCAATAGACCCGATGAGAGAGATTGGACTGGTATCACAACAGGATCCAGTTTCCAAGGAAGAATGTTTATGAGATCTGGTATTCCAGATACCACAGAAAGCACCTATCATACAAACTATATCTTTGATAGTCTGTCGGAGAAGTTTGATGGAAATACTCCAACATATACATTAACTTCTGCAGGATCCTCTGATATTTCTGGAATTTCCACAGGAAACGCAGTTATCTTAATTAATGACATCTTACAAGGTCCAGGAAATAGTAGAGACTTCACCATGGGAGAAAACCTTGGTGTTACTACCATTACGTTCACTGGAACCGCATCTTCTACAACCACAGACGCAAATACCTCTAACCTTCCTCTTGGTGGTGTTCTTCTATCTGTTGGATCTACAGAAGGATCTGGTTATCAACCATTAGTATCTGCTGGTGGAACTGCTATCGTTTCTGGAGTGGGGACAATATCTCTTGTTAGTATTGCAAACAGTGGATCTGGATATAGAGTTCCAACCAAGTATGAGTTCCTTGCCGATATTGTTTCTCCTGTTGGAGCTGGATCTACTGAGATCTACATCGATAACAATGGAAGTGTTCTTGATCTGGTTTCAACTTTAAATACTGGGTCAAATTGTACCATTGGAATTGGTACAGATCTGACTCCAGTGACTATTGTTTCCACAGCATCTACATTCGTTAGAATTGGAACCACTGACACCATAAGCACCGCGATGCTTGAGGGAACTCAAACAAAACTGATTATTACTGATCCTCAAGTAGGATTTGTGAATGTCAGTGTTGGTGAAAGTTCTGTAGGTGTTTCCACAATGACCCATGTTGGTTTTGCAACCATCATGACAGGAACTGGCAACATTTCTACCTCTGTAACAATAACAAATCCGGGATCTGGATATACTACCCTTATCAACCCATTTGTTGAAATTGATGATCCTCTGTCATATACTAATATTCCTCTCAACTATGTTGGAACTGCAAACTCTGGATTGAATGCAACAGTTGATGTTGTTGTTGGTAATGGTTCAAGTGTAATTGACTTCTCAATTAACAACAAAGGTGTTGGATACAAACCAGGAGAAATCCTGACCATCCCTGTTGGTGGTTTGACTGGAATTCCTACCTCGGGTACATTTAATCAATTTGAATTAGATGTCCAGAAAGTATTCTCTGATGAGTTTACTGGATGGAGTATAGGTGTTCTACAAGCACTTGATGATCCATCAGCACTATTTGATGGTGTTACTAAGGCATTTAATATTACTCTCGCAGGAAATCAAATCTCTATTAGAGCACCAAGAGGATCCAAAGTTGATGTTGAGCAAGTTCTTGTTGTAACAATTAATGATATTCTTCAGGAACCTGGTCAAGGTTATCAATTCCCTGGCGGTAGTCTTATTACTTTTGCTGAGGCTCCTAAAGTTGGTGATACATGTAAGATCCTATTCTTCAAGGGAACTGGAGATGATACTGACGTTATTCTCAGAGAAGTTATTGAAACAGTTAAGAAGGGTGATGAACTAACTCTTGGATATGATCCTGCTCGTGGACAAGATAAGTTCTTACAAGAGGATGCAAGAACTGTCACTAATGTTAACTCTACTGACCAAGTTCAGACATTCCCATACTTTGGACCAGGTAACACTGCTAATGAAGAACTATTCAGACCTGTTGTCTGGTGTAGACAAACTGAAGACAAAATTATTGATGAAAAACGTGTAGCAAAGGATAGAGAGTTGTATGAACCTCTAATCTATCCTTTTGCATATATTACTAAGTCTGTTGGTATTGGATCAACTCATGTCTATGTTGATAGAGTAAGACCTCTCTTTAACGGAAGAAATGAGAATGACACAAGTCTTACCTTCCAAGAAAAAGTCAAATTTGTATCACAAGTAACTAAAGTTGGAGCATCTGCAACTGCTATAGTAAGTGCTGCTGGGACAGTTTCTTCCCTTGTTATATCGGATGGTGGTGTTGGATATTCAACTGCTACTGTAAGTATTGGAGGAACTGCTCAACAAGATGTAACATTAGGACTCACAACAGCTACTGCAAGAGTAACTATTAGTGCAGGTGGAACTATTTCTGCTTTGACTCTAACTAATGTAGGAACTGGATACACTACAGATAAACCACCTGTTGTATTGATTACTCCTCCAACTGATGAAGAGGAAGAGAATCTTATTACAGATTATTTTGGTGATTCTGGAGTCATTGTTGGATTTGGAACTACAACAGTTAGTGGAGTTACTACTCAGTTTATCTTTGACCTCCATATTCCATATGAGTCTAAACTGAGAGAAACGACAATCGTTGGAACTGCGGTGACTCTGAGTTCTTTAAGCGCAAATGATTACTTCATTGTTTCCAACTCTAATGTTGGATCTTCAACTACATCAATTGTATCAATCGATCCTGTAGACAGTTCTACTGCTGGTGTTGGCAAATCCTTTATTGATAATGTGTATGTTGTTCAGAGTGCTGAAAACGTTGAAAGAAACATTATTGGAATTGGAAATTCTGTATTCAGAAGAGTATTTGTAAATATTGATGATACTTTCATATTCGGAACTGTTGGAACTATCTCTACGACCACTCTTGCAGGTTATGGAGAATATAGTTGGGGTAAGATGGTTATGGCGTCAAGGGCGGCATCTAATACTTATCCCGCACATACATCCGGTGGAATTATTGGAATTAACACATCAATGAGGGTCGAAAGATCTCAACAATTGAAGTCCAAGAATTACATCGTATCTAATACATAATAAATAAAAAAAACTTCCATTAAGTTGGCACAAAATGGCTGCAATTATAACTGATCAAATTAGAATTTTGAATGCGAAAAATTTCGTATCTGGAATTACATCCAGTTCAAATTCTTACTATTCTTTTATTGGTCTACCAAATCCATCTAATTATCAGGACGATTGGGATACTAATCCACCTGCTCCCAAGGATAACTTCTCGCAAGAGAATGATTATTGGGATACCATGGTAGCATTGAAGAAAATTAATTCTGGTGATGTAAGACAAGTTATACCAAAGAGGAATTGGACCTCTGGTACGACATATGACATGTATCGACATGATTATAGTGTCACCAACACTGCAGCTGTTTCAGGTGCCACTAATTTATATTCTGCATTTTACTATGTAATGAATAGTGATTTCAGAATATATGCTTGCTTACAAAATGGAACTGATCCAAACAATCCCAGCGGTAAACCATCTCTTGATGAACCAACATTTACTGACTTAGAACCAAGATCTGCTGGTTCAAGTGGCGATGGATATATCTGGAAGTATCTTTATACCATTAAACCAAATGAGGTTGTAAAGTTTGAATCAACAGACTTTATGCCTGTTCCTGCGGACTGGTCAACTTCTACGGATAATGCTGCAGTAAGAGACAACGCAGTTGACGGATCTATTAAAGTTGTTACAGTGACTAACTCTGGTGTTGGTCTTGGAACTGCTAATCAAACATACACAAGAGTTCCCATTCAGGGTGATGGTAGTGGAGCGGAATGTACATTAACTGTTGGTGCAGACTCTAAAGTTAGTGGAGTAACTGTTTCTAATCAAGGATCTGGATATTCTTATGCAAGTTTGAATCTTGAAGAAGGTGGCGTTCCAACTGGAACTACTATTCCAACATTTGATGTTATTATGACACCACAAGGTGGTCATGGTGCAGATGTCTATAGAGAACTTGGTGCATATAATGTTCTTCTTTATTCGAGAATTGAGAACGATAACGAAAACCCAGACTTTGTTACTGGAAACCAAATTGCAAGAGTTGGTGTAGTTGAGAATCCAGAAGTTTCTACTGGAAATGTTCTAACATCAGATAAGGCAAGTGCTCTCAATGCACTCAAATTAACTGGAACAGGATATAGTTCTGCTTCTTTTACTGCTGACTCATATTTCACTCAAACTGTCGCAACCGGATCTACTGCCGTTGGTAGAGTTGTTAATTATGATGCAACAACAGGAGTATTAAAATACTGGCAAGATAGATCTCTTGCTGGATTTACAACTGCCGGAATTGGTATCACAAATCCAACTTATGGATTTGATCTAAAGGCATTCACTTCTTCTCCAGATGCTGGAGGAAGTGTAACAATTGTTCCTTCAAGTGGTTCAAATCTTGCTATCGACACTTCATTCACGGGTATAACTACCGTAATAAATAATAGGACATATTATCTTGGTCAGTCATTTACCAGTGGGGTTGCGGGTCCTGAAGTTAAAAAACATGCAGGAAATATTATCTACGTTGATAACAGACCCTCAATTACCAGATCATCTAACCAAAAAGAAGATATTAAAATCATTTTGCAGTTCTAAAGAATTATGTCTCAGCAAACAAATCTCAATGTAGCCCCATATTTTGACGACTTTGATCCTGCTAACGACTTTCACCGAGTTTTATTCAAGCCTGGATATCCCGTCCAGGCAAGAGAGTTAACTACTTTACAATCGATTCTTCAGAATCAGATTGAGAAGTTTGGTCAGCACTTTTTTAGAGAAGGTGCTAAGGTAATCCCTGGCAATACTGGATATACTCAACTGTATTATGGTATTCAACTGCAAAATAATTACCTTGGAGTTCCTGTTGCTGCATATGCTGAGCAGTTAGTTGGAACAAAAATCACAGGGGAGACATCTGGAGTAAGTGCTGTTGTAGATAAAGTTCTTTTTCCAGAAGATTCAGAAAGAGGAAATTTAACTCTTTATATTAACTATCTGAATTCAAGTACAACTAATAATTCAACTCAAGTTTTTTCTGATGGAGAGAACTTGACATGTAATCAAATTATTACATCTGGTCTTCTTGGCAATTCAACTATTGCTGCTGGATCTCCATTTGCAACCACAATTGGAAATGAAGCAGCAACAACAGGTTCTGCATTTCAGATTCAAGAAGGTGTATATTTTATTCGTGGAAATTTTGTAAACGTAAATACTGAAACATTAATTCTTGATCAATATGGAGACACCCCCAACTATAGAGTTGGTCTCTTTGTTCAAGAAGAGATTGTCAATGCAGACGCAGATGAAACTCTGAATGACAATTCTCAAGGATTTAACAACTATTCAGCTCCTGGTGCAGATAGACTTAAAATTTCTGTAAGTCTGTTTAAAAAAGCACTAACTGATTATGACGACAATCAGTTTGTTGAGTTGTCAATTATCGAAGATGGTAATATCAAGTCTCAAACCAGGAGAGGTGATCTTGGTGGAGGACCAGGATTTAAAGATTGGACAGATATTCTTGCCAGAAGAACTTTTGCAGAATCTGGTGACTATTATGTCAAAGCATTTGATCTCTCCGTACATGAATCATTAAACAACGGAAGAGGTAATAGGGGTGTATTTAATGTAGGACAACTGACTTATAGTGGTCAGATTCCAACCAATGATCTTGCACTTTATAAATTCTCCCCCGGTAGAGCATTTGTTCGTGGATATGATATTGATGTATCAAGCACCACTTTTATTGATGTTCCAAAACCAAGAACAACAAAAACAATCTCAGATCAGTCCATCATATACAATACTGGTCCAACTCTGAGAGTAAACAGAACTCTTAGAGCACCTGATATCGGAATTGGTAATACATATGTTCTCAGTCTCAGAGATCAAAGAGTTGGTTTATCATCTGACACCTCAGCAGTTGGTAAAGAAATTGGTGTTGCAAGAGTTTATGACTACAGACTTGAATCTGGATCATATGATACTAATAACGACAGTTTAAATGAATGGGATATTGCACTATATGATGTACAGACCGTAACTCATCTGTCCCTCAATCAATAAACTACTCTTTCTGTTCCAACCTTTATTAAAGGATCAAATAGTGGTGCTACTGGATTCCTTAAGGATGCTGTAACTGTAGGGACCGCACTAACAGTGTATGAAGTTGAAGGAGACTTTATACAAAATGAATCTCTTATCTTTGATGGCATACCTGATGGAAGGATTGCTATTGCAGTAACAGCACATACATTAGCAGACGTTAAATCCGTATATGCGACTAATGATGGTAACACCGGTATCAATACCTTCAATGCTGATGTTATTCAATCACCATCCATTATTGTCGGTGTAGCAACTATTACTGCTGCATCTGGTGGTGTCAGTACAGTAAGAAGTTCTAATAATGCTTTCCCAGCAGCGTTTACTGTTGGTGATCTTGTAGAATATACAAACTCATCAGCAACTCTGACCGATCCAACAATGTCCAGAGTGACAAGTGTCGGCACTAACACTATTGCAATAGAAGCAGTTGCTCCAGTCCCTGGAGTTGTAGCAGGAGCTCTTCCAACGGCGAGCATTGATGTTAGTGACTTTAGATTAGTAACTACAAAACTTGATTCATCTTCTGACAACACTCTTTACACATTATTACCTAAAACTGATATTGCTACAGTTGATCTTAGTGATGCAAGTCTGACAATAAGAAAGACCTTTAGCGTTGATATTACTTCTAATCAACTTTCATCTCAAATTACTGCTGCGGCAAATGAATCTTTCTTACCATTTGATGAAGAAAGATATGCACTGATCAGATCTGACGGAACTACAGAAGCATTATCCTCAGATAAGATTGAAATCAATACTGCAGGAACTGGACTGAATATTTACGGTCTTGGGTCTAATGACACTGGTGCTACTCTTATTGCATCACTTAGAAAAGTAAAACCAACTTCTAAAATTAAAATTAAAAACAGAGTTAAGACTTTGATTGTTGATAAATCAAACAACCAAGCGTCTGGTGTCGGAGCTACAACTCTGAATGATGGACTTGACTATGGAAACGGAAACTATCCATATGGAACAAGAGTTCAAGACCATACGATTTCTCTGAACGTTCCAGACGTTATTGAAATTCATGGTATATTTGAATCTGCAGATACAAATAACGCTACTGCACCTAAAGTTTCTTTATCTGATATTAATAGTACCTCTACAACTACTGGTGAATTATTGATTGGAGAGTCCTTTATTGGTGAAACAACAGGAGCTGAAGCGATAGTTGCGGAAAAACTAACATCTGGTCAAATTTCTTTCATCTATAAAAATGATATTCAGTTTGCTGAGGGTGAAACAGTTACTTTCCAAGAAACTGCAATCCAGGGAATTGTTTCGACTTTAAATTCTGATAGTTTTGATATCTCCGGAAACTTCAAGTTTAGAACTGGACAGGAAGAAACTTTCTATGATCATGCAAGACTTGAAAGAAGAGAAGGATCTATCGCACCTGCTAAAAAACTCAAAATCTACTATTTAAGTGCTTCTTATGAATCTACCGATAATGGTGACATTACAACTGTAGAATCATATAGGAATTTTGATTATGCAACTCAAATCAAATCTGTAAATGGATTTGCAAACTCTGATATCATTGACATTCGTCCAAGAGTTTCAGAGTACACTGTAGAGGAAGGTGGTAGATCTCCACTGGAATTCCTTGGAAGAACGTTTAATGCCGCAGGAAACTCTGCAACTAATGCTCTATCCTCCGATGAGGCAATTCTTACAACATTCTCTCATTATCTTGGTAGAATTGATAGAGTATTCTTAGATAAGAAGGGTAAGTTCCAAGTTGTATATGGAACTCCATCAGAGCTTCCTCAGAGACCAAACCCAATTGACGAATCACTTGAAGTTGCTGAAATTACTCTTCCTCCATTCTTATACAATGTTAAGCAAGCATCTCTTAAATTCTTAGAACATAAGAGATTCAGAATGACTGATATCAAGAAACTTGAAAACAGAATTTCAAGTCTTGAATATTATACATCTCTTTCTACTTTAGAAACCACTACTGCAAACATGTTTGTTGCAGACGCCGATGGTTTGAATAGATTTAAGTCTGGTTTCTTTGTTGATAATTTTACTGGATTTACACCACAAGAAGATGGACTTAGAATTAAGAATAGTATTGACAGAGCACATAAAGAATTAAGACCAAGACATTATACAAACTCTGTTGATCTTATCTTTGGTCCAGTTGTTAATACTGATCCAACAGCAGATCTTAACTTTACTACTATTGAAGGTAATAATATCAGAAAAGCAAATGATGTAATTACTCTTGATTATAGTGAAGTTGAATACATCAATCAACCATTTGCCACCAGAACTGAAAGTGTTACTCCTTTCTTGATTAGTTTCTGGCAAGGAACGATGGAACTTACTCCTGCTTCTGATACTTGGGTAGATACTGTACGTCTTGACGCAAAGATTATTGATGTTGAGGGAGACTATGCATCAACAGTTACTCTCCTTGAGAGAACTGAAGGCCTTGACCCACAAACTGGTTTTGCTCCTATCGTTTGGAATGCATGGGAAACTAACTGGACTGGATTTGAATTTAATGAATCTACAACAAGAAGAACTCAAACCAACACAGGTGGTAGAAGAGGTGTTGGTGGTTGGATCAACAACTTTAGTGGAGGTTTTGGAAACCCTGCAAGAATTCTTGAAACTACGACTACAACTACTGTAGAAGATACATTAAGAGAAACTATTCAAACTGGAGTTGAATCGAGAACTGGTTTACAGACAGTTGTTACTGAGCAGTTTGATAGAGAGTCTGTTGGAGACAGAACTGTGAGTAGAGACTTGATCGCAACTATGAGATCAAGAAACATTGAGTTCGTTTCTAAGAGAATGAAACCACTAACTCAAATGTATGGTTTCTTTGATGGGGAAAATGTAACCAAGTATTGTGTACCAAAACTCCTTGAGATTGAAATGACATCTGGAACATTCCAGATTGGAGAAACTGTAATTGGTAGAATGGTTGATACTGGTCTTGGACCAGTGGAGACAGGAAGAAGACCAAGAATTACATTTAGAGTTTCTCAATCAAACCACAGGGAGGGTGAGTATAATGCACCTGATCAGGTGTTTAGAGAAAATCCTTACAACGGAACTCCTCTTCCTGCAGTATACTCTGCAACTGCAACAATCTTAAACGTTGATACGTTCTCTCTGTCTAACGAAGCACAAGGAGAATATAGTGGTTTTGTTGCAGAAGGGATGGTTCTTAGAGGATCAACAAGTGGCGCTGAAGCAACTGTTACAAATGTAAGACTTGTCTCTGATCTTGCAGCAAATCTTACTGGTAGTTTCTTTATTCCAGATCCAAATATTCTTACTCATCCAAGATTTGAAACAGGAACTAAGGTCTTTACTCTGACTAATGATATTGACAATGATCCAAACGTAGCAACCACAATTGCCGAAGAATCATTCACAGCTTCTGGAACTCTTGAAACAGTTCAAGAAAATATTATCTCAGTTAGAAATGCAAGAGTTGAGCAAAGACAAGAATTCCAAGAAAGAAACGTAAACAGAAATCTTGGAACAGAAGTTGTAGGATCTCAGGTTGTCAATCAATCTTCTCAAGAAAATATTGTTGGATGGTATGACCCTCTTGCACAATCTTTCTTAGTCGAAGAAGAAACTGGAGTATTCGTAACCAAGTGTGATGTCTATTTCAGAACAAAGGATGATAATGACGTTCCTCTGGTGTTCCAACTCAGAACAATGGAGAATGGATTCCCAACTCAGAAGATTCTTCCTTTCTCTGAGATTGTTGTCGATCCTGCAGACATTGATACTTCTGATGATGGATCTGTTGCAACTACGATTGAATTTAAGGCACCAGTATTCTTAGAGGGTGGTCAAGAGTATGCAATTGCTCTTGCATCTAACTCAACTAAGTACAGTGTTTATATCTCAAGAATTGGTGAGAATGATCTTCTCAGTGATACATTCATTTCTAACCAACCATATCTTGGATCTCTGTTTAAATCTCAAAACGCATCGACTTGGGAAGCAAGTCAGTGGGAAGATCTCAAATTTATTATGTACAGAGCAGACTTCCTTGATTCAGGAACCGTTGATTTCTATAGCCCCGAACTAACTGAAGGTAATAGACAGATTCCAACTCTTCTTCCTGATGCAATTGAATTAACTTCCAGAACAATTAGAGTTGGTCTTGGAAGCACAGTTGCAGACTCTGGATATCAACTTGGAAATACTTTCTTCCAACAAACAACTAATGCAACTGGAGATTTAGTTGGAACTGCAGGAACTGCTGTTGGTAATCTTACAATTTCAAATGCTGGTATTGGTCTGACTCCAAATGATGGATCTCTTACTTTCACTGGAGTTAATCTTGTAACTTTGACTGGTAATGGTAGAGGTGCTCAGGCTGAGATCACTGTCAATGATGGAGTAATCGTTGCAAGTGGCGCAACAATTAGCAATGCAGGTGGTAATGGATATCAAGTCGGTGACGTTCTTGGAATTACAACCATCGGCAATGCGGCGGTTGGTAAAAATGTAAGACTTACTGTTACTGGTATTGGACAAACTAACGAACTTATTTTCGACAATGTTCAAGGTGAGTTCTCAGTTGGTGCTGCTAAGACCATGATGTACATTAATAGTGCTGGTATCACCACTGAACTTAACTATGGATTACCCGGAGGAGAAGGTGGTGACATTCAGATTTCAACTATTAATGTTGATAGTGATGGACTTCATCTGAAAGTTAATCATCAGAATCATGGAATGTATTTCACTGATAACAGAGTTATCATTTCTGGAGTTTCTCCTGATATCAAACCAACGAAACTAAATGCATCTTATGCATCTGATTCAACTGGCGGACTGTCTGTTGATAGTGCTACTAATTTTACATCCTTTGAGAACGTTGGTGTTGGAACTACTAATACTGGTTATCTCATGATCGGTGAAGAAGTTATTGAATATACTTCCGTTACTGGCAATACAATTGGTGGAAACATTGTAAGAGGATCTAATCCTGTTACTTATCCAATTGGAACTCCTGTATTCAAGTATGAACTTGGTGGAGTTAACTTGAGGAGAATTAATAAGACTCATACGCTAAGTGAAGTTTCTATCGGAAACTCGATTACTTATGATTCTTATAATATCAAGTTGGACATGTCTGAGTTGTTCAACTCAGATAACGACGATAGAAGTAATGATGTTGGTTATCCAAAACTTTATGTCGGTGCAACTAAGTCCTCTGGTGGAACCAAAATTAAGGCAACTCAAAATATGCCATTTGAGATTATCACTCCAATTGTTCAGAATGTGACTACAAGAGGAACTTCTATTAGTGCAGAAGTAAGAACTGTTACCGGTAAGAGTATCAGTGGTAATGAGATTCCTTATGTTGATAATGGATTTGAACCTCTGGTAGTCAATACACCAAACTATCTTGATTCTACCAGAATGATTTACTCTAAGGTAAATGAAGATGAGAAGTTGGGTAATATTGAGGGATCTAAATCTCTTCAAATGAGAGTCAACATGGTAACAACTGATTCCCATATTTCACCCGTCCTTGATGGTCAGAGAGTTAGCACCATTCTATCCTCTAACAGAGTAAATGATGTAATTTCTGATATTGCAACAGATTCAAGAGTGAATGGAGTTTTTGATGATCCAACAGCTTGTCAGTATATTTCTAAAGAAATCAAACTGACTAATCCTGCAACTTCACTGAAGATTATCCTTGATGCTCATATCAATGATTATTCTGGAATTAAAGCATTCTATGCCATAAGCAACAAAGATGGATTTAATCCAATCTTTGTTCCATTCCCAGGATATGCTAATATTGATTCCAGAGGTCAAATTATTAATGCTGCAAATAATAATGGAGATCCAGATGTATTTGTAGGTAAGACTCCTACATTTGGATTTGATAGTGGATCTATTGAGTTCAAAGAACATACCTTCAGCATTGATCAACTACCAACCTTTAGATCTTACAGAATTAAGATCTTACTTACAGGAACAAATCAAACTTATGTTCCAAGAATTAAAGACCTTAGAGTTCTCGCCTTAGCATGATGCATAAAGTAAAAGACCATGCGGATCTCAGACGGGATCCGCGCACTGGATCAATATTGAACATGAATTCATTAGATCATGAGAAATACGTTTCGAGACGTGAAGTAAATAATAAAGAGCATCAAAAGGTACAAACAATTGAAGATGAAGTTGCTAACATGAAGGATGATATTAACGAAATTAAGTCACTATTAAAGGAGTTAATCAATGGATCCAAATGATATTAATTTAGATAATCTATCTAAAAGTTTTGAATATACTAAGTTAGCGGGTGAAATAGATAGTTGTAGAGACATTGAGCAAATTAAAAATATTGCTAAGTGTTTTTGTAAACTTTACTATAAACAACAGGAAACAATGTCATCAATAGGTATTCCAAATGGCAACTAAAAACGTAACATTTGATCCTGATGCTGGCATACCAAAAGGTGTAAATCTAACCATGTACGGTGGTTCAGATTTTGAAGTTAATTTAGTTGTTAATACAACATCAAACGCAGCATTTGATTTAACAAACTACAGTGGATCCGCCGCCATGTCTAAAAGTGTGGCAGTCGGAGCTACTCTTGGTATTACGTCATCGTTTACTGTTGGGTTTACCAGTGCGTATGATGGTAAATTAAAAATATCATTAGGTGCTGTTAATACAAGAGCAACAGCAGAGGGTAGATACGTTTACGATGTTTTACTTAAACATGAAGTTGGTGGAGGATCAACTGTCCATCCTTTGATATCAGGTAACATTTTAGTTGTTAATCCTGTTTCATCAGCACCATAAATACAGTTGAGGAATTAGTGTATACATGGCTCAACCAGCAAGTAGGTCGGACCTAATAAACTATTGTAAGAGACAACTGGGAGCACCAGTTTTAGAGATCAACGTTGCGGAAGAGCAAATTGATGATCTAATAGATGATGCGTTGCAATATTTTCATGAGAGACACTTTGACGGGGTAACTCAAACTCTTTTAAAATATAAGATAACCGAAGCAGATATTAATAGAGGAAGAACAAGGGGTAATGATAAAACAGTTGGTATTGTAACTACAACGGCGGATGCCACAATTGATGGATCTGCAGTAACCTTCTCGTTTGAAGAAAATAGTAATTTTCTTCAGGTTCCTCCAGAAGTTATCGGAATAACGAAGATCTTTAAATATGATGGGTCACAGACTGTGACTAATAATATGTTTAGTGTGAAATATCAAATGTTCTTAAATGACATTTATTATTTCGGTTCTACTGAACTGTTGACATATTCTATGACAAAAAGATATTTGGAAGACATGGATTTTCTTCTGAATACTCAAAAGCAAATAAGATTTAATCAAAGACAAAATAGATTATATCTTGATGTTGACTGGGGAGATGTTACAGTAGATGATTATTTGATCATTGACTGCTACAGATTACTGAATCCAAATGATTATACAAGAGTTTGGAATGACTCTTTCCTGAAGAGATATGTAACTCAGTTAATCAAACGTCAATGGGGACAAAACCTCATGAAGTTCCAGGGAGTAAAACTTCCAGGTGGAGTTGAACTTAATGGCAGACAAATTTACGACGACGCACAAAAAGAACTCGATGCTATCAGAGAGGTAATGTCTAACACTTACGAACTTCCTCCTCTGGACATGATTGGTTAAAATTATGCTTAATCCATATTTTCAGCAGGGATCAAGGTCTGAACAAAATTTGGTTCAAGATCTAATCAACGAACAGTTGAGGATGTATGGTGTTGAGATACATTATCTTCCCAGAAAGTATTTGTCCGAAAAT